>TARA_Y100000385_G_scaffold155372_1_pt1 | contig 17188 bp, 13 predicted proteins | sample TARA_Y100000385 | Tara Oceans TARA_Y100000385 (sample SAMEA2620980) | marine metagenome | biome: marine biome (ENVO:00000447); feature: surface water layer (ENVO:00002042); material: "saline water (ENVO:00002010), including plankton (ENVO:xxxxxxxx)" | depth 5 m
TTATGCAAAAGAATTTATAAAAAGCAAGCAGGTTTCTGTTCTTCCGTATGTTAATGCTAGTAAAGTGGCAATTAATAATGGCTTGGGAGTAAATGCGGGCCATGATTTGGATTTGAATAATTTAGAATTTTTTGCAAAATCTGTAGACGGACTAATGGAGGTTAGTATCGGACATGCATTAATCGCAGATGCTATTTATTTAGGTCTTGAAAATTCAATTCAACGATACTTATACCAATTAGAATTAGCAAACAAATGGAAATCGCAGAATCATTGAGTAATGGGAGTTAAGCTGCATTCTAAGATCGTTGGACAATCAGGGTCTCCTTTAGTTATTTTGCATGGATTATTTGGCATGGGGGATAATTGGGCTTCTCATGCCCGAAAATGGTCAAATATGGGATTTGAAGTTCATTTAATTGATCTCAGAAATCATGGTCGATCTCCGCATGTGAGTTCTCATTCGTATTCTGATATGGTTGAGGATCTAAAATTGTATTCGGAGAGTAAATTTCAAGGTAAAACTTCAGTTAAGTGGATTGGTCACAGTATGGGTGGCAAGGCTTTAATGCAATTTGCATGTAAATACCCGGAATGTGTGGAGAAAATGGTAATTGTAGATATTGGCCCTAAATACTATCCTGTTCAATATTCACAAATTCTCGAGGCAATGAATTCATTGGATTTTAACCAGCTATATAGCAGAGCAGAGGCAGATAGAGCTTTAGAAGACCAAATATTAGATTGGGGTTTAAGACAATTTATTTTGAAGAATCTTGAGTGGAAAGTCGACAAAAAGTTAGGGTGGAAGCTCAATCTAAAAATAGTCGAATCACAAATTAAACGAATAGGTGAAGAGATAGTTTTTGGTAGTCACTTTTCCGGGCCAGTATTGTTTATTAGAGGAATGAATAGTCAATATATTTTGGATAATGACTGGCTAAATATTATGAAAATTTTCCCGATGGCAAATTTAGATAGCATATCTGACGCAGGACATTGGGTACATTCAGAAAAACCCTTGGAATTTCAGAATTCAGTAAATGACTTTTTATTGATTTAAACCCCAATAAAATGGTAGTCAAGGGTTATTGAATAAACGCTATCCTTATTGTTGAATTCAAACTGTTGAGATTCTGTAGACGGCTGTTTAAAATAATTTCTGACATTATTAGAGAAACCGTAAGGTTCTTTTGGCTGGCCAAAAAACCCTTTATCAAGTTTTTCATTAAGGTTCAGGTCGAGATAAAATGACGCAGAGTATATTCCGAAACTTGGAACCTGTAGTTCGCATAGCTGCTTTTTCTTTTTAAAAGGAATGACTTTTTCAAGAATCACGAGTCCTTTTATGTCCTTTACTGAAATCATCCAGTTCCCTTTGTTTAGAATCTCGTCTGAACTTGGTTTTGCAATTTCTAATTGAAACTTTAATACTCGCGATTGTGCATTAAGTGAAATACAATTAGCGCCTAGAAAAAATAAAAAAAGACTGAATTTCAAGTGACGGGCCATTAACGCTGGATTTCGACTTGATGAACCTTGTTACCTCATTAAAACTAAGCTACCTCTTTCTTCTAGGCGCACAGATTCAGAACCATTTGGGACATTATAATTTGCTAGAAGTTGCCACAGATATACACCTTCTTTTACTTGTCGTCCATTATATTCGCCATCCCATGATTCATTCGGGTCATTGCTTTCGAAAACAAGTCTTCCATATCTATCAAAAATTCGAAGATGATAAGTGATTGGACTGCAATCATTTTGAATAATTACGCGAAACTCGTCGTTAGTATTATCCCTATTTGGAGAAAAAGCATTGGGATAAAAAACCCCACATTCGTTCATCTCATTCGGATTGGATTGTGCGCTTGAGCTTAATCCTAATCCAAGAAGCATAAATAAAAATGCAATTTTTTTCATCTTCACAAATTTAGTTAAAATTCTTTTTTTTTTAACTTGCGTTAATGATATTGTTAAAATTATTGAACGAACGGTTAATTTGAGTGAATAAACGGTTTGTATCAGGTTCTTCTTCTTCCCATAAGAATTCGTATTCAGTTTCTTGTTTTTTATTATTGTTGAAAAGATTTTTTAAATCTTCTCTCTGTTTTTTCCAGTCATTTTTAATATTTAATTTCACATCGTTACTTATTTTTTTTGCGTCGATACTGAATTTAATATTTTCCGGATATCCTTTCATTCTGACAGGTATCCATGCTTTTTCTTGATTATTTTTTTCTTTTATAAAATTGTCTAATCTCTTAGATCGAGATGTTTTTTTATTACCTAAGAGCTCGCTTAGTTGCATTTGAATTAAAAAATCCATTTTCCCATCAAAGCTATTTGTTCCCTCTACTTTAAGCGTAAGTGCGCTATTTTCCAATGTCATTTGAGGAATTATTATCGTTTTATTAGCTATTCGCACACGGTTTGTGAATTCTCCAAATTTAATATTTGATAATTTTTCTACTTCCGTAAATTTCCTCAGGGCGTCGAGTGTTTTAAAATTTATTAGATTACCATCTTTAATTTTAAATTCAATATCTGCTAGAATTTTTTCCGATAATATGCTGAACTCTGGGTTGAAATCAATTCTTATTTCTCCGGTCGCATTAATTTTACCGGATAAATTTTTATCTGTGATTTCATTTTGATTAAAATTTTGAAATGATTGAAATATTTCTTTTAAACTGGTATTTTTCATTAATCCGTTAAGCCTGAGTTGACCCGCACCATCTTTGAATGGTCGCCATTCAACTATACTTGATATAGTCCCTCCCGATTGGCGTATAAAAAAATCACTGGTTTTGGCGTTGTAGCCTTTCCCTATGACCACGCATCGCGCTTCTGTCCCCATAAAACTTTTGAAGCTGACCCTGTCGGTGGAAATTGTAAGAACATAATTAGAATTGAATTCAGAATCATCATTTCCGGTGAAATCCGCTTCCCAAATTTTCCAATTCCTCAATTCCTCTAGATGCCATTCCTCACCCATTATTTGAAGTTCATAAGTTTCGTCTAAGTCATTTAATACATTTTTTATGGTCCCTTTTACCTTTGCTTTTGAATTTTGAGATTGAATAAGTCCGTTAATAATGTTTAAATTATAATCATCGAATTCGATATTAAAATTTGAGAGTTCGGTTGTGTGATTTGCCCCTTTGATTTCCAAATTAGCTTTTGGAATAAGAAGATTTCCTTTCCATTTCCCACCCCAAAAGACTTTCTTTTGCAGCTCATCGATATTTTTAAAATTATTATCCCAAGATATTTCTCCCAACAATCTTCCTGTACTTCCTTCCCATGTCCTGTATTCAAGCCAGTGCATTAAATCCATCCACTGCGAGTCAAACTTTACATTTGCTCTACATCTAGGTTTTTTAAAGTTTTCAAGGTGAAGGCTTCCCTGAAATTTGGACTCCCGCGATTCCAGCGATATATCTTCAAATCTTAATAAAGAGCTCTCAAATGAATTTAAATCTCCATTGCTAAAGAAGATTTGAGTATTTATATTCTCCCCAATAAAAAATGAATCATTTATTTTTATGGAGCCATTGGTCCAATTTCCTTTTGCATTTATCGATGTACCTGAAAAATTAGAAATCGCATCAATCTTTAAGTCAAGATTACCATCTAAATTCAGATTTTTTGATGAAGGAATAAATTCTTTGGGCAGCAATTGAATGACTTTATACATATCTAAATTTTTTGCGCTCGCTGACCAAATTCCTTGGTTTTCATTAATAGTGCCGGAAAGTTGGAGTTGCCATTCATTTAGTTTAAGCTTGCCATTTTTTATTTCAATATTCTTCGAAGTTGAATTCGAATAAAAATCTGATGATCCTGAGATGAAAAAAGACTGACTATTCCAATTTGGTACATAGACCTCCCATCTTGCTTTTGCATTGATCGCATCGTTGTCCAATAGGCCTGATAATTTTATTCTCTTGGCAATAAAGTGATAATCTAAGGATGATGATTTTTGACTTTGAATATTTATCTCGGTATTCATAATTGTCAATCCCTTAAGATTTATATATGAATTTGAATTTGTCAATACCGGCTTTAGAATAGAGTAATTATTTTCTCCCTTAGAATTCCATTTGAGATTGAGTTTGCCTTCATAAGCAGATATTTTTTTTATCATGGTTTCACCTTTCAAAACGGAAAGAATTCCAAATTCTATGTACAGATTTTTACAAAACAAAAGGGTATCTTCTTTAAGAGTGTCATTAATTAGGACGTCATTAAGGTTGAGGGAAATATTTGGGAACTTATAGACGAAATCCATGTATAAGTTTTGCGCTGATACAGGAGTATTTAGCTGTTCGTTAACAACGAATAATAGTTTATCTCGAATAGGGTCTGAATTTATTTTGAGGTAGCTAAGAATTATAATAAGCCCAATTAATAATGTGCTTACAATAACACCAAAAACAATAAAAACCTTTCGCATGACTTAAAGCATTTTTAGAAAGGATAGATCTTTTGCGTTGAGCATTCGGTATTGACCGCGATTCAGTCCTTTTTTAGTCAATCCAGCAAATGAGCTTCGGTCCAATTTAGTGACTTCATATCCCAGGGCTGAAAACATTCTTCTCACAATTCTATTCTTACCAATATGGATTTCAACTCCCAAAGTGTATTTATCATTTTCTTTAACAAATTCGACGTAATCTACTTTAGCCATTCCATCCTCGAGTTCAATCCCTTTTCTAAGTTTTATAAGGTCGCTGTTATGAAATGGCTTATCTAAAGTCACCATATATACTTTTTTTGCCCCATCGCTGGGGTGCGTAAGTTTCTTCGCCAATGAGCCATCATTAGTAAACAGTAGGACCCCTGTTGTCGGACGGTCCAGACGGCCAACCGGATAAATTCTTTCAGGACAGGCATTAGATACTAAGTCCATCACTGTTTTTCTTGCCCTTTCATCATCAACTGTCGTAATGAATCCTTTGGGCTTGTTGAGCAGAACATAAACTTTTTTTTCAGATCTTAAAAGTTCTCCTCCATAACGCACTTCATCTGTATTTTTTACTTTGGTTCCAAGCTCACTTACAACCTTACCATTGATACTGACTAATCCATCAATTATAAGTTTATCTGCTTCTCTTCTGGAGCATATTCCTGCATGAGCGATAAAGCGGTTCAAACGCATAGACCCATTTTTCGGGGCATACTCCTCTGCAGTTTTGAATTTTAATTTTCCTGCCGGTTTAAATGAGCTGAATTTTTTTTTCCCCGAATTAATTTCTTTAATTGGATTTGAGGACCATCTTTTATTTTCTTCTTCTGGCTTTCTCGTTCGTTCCCTGGATTCACTATTACGATTGAATTTATTAGAACTGCCTCCGTTTTTATTAAAACGGTCTGAAGATTTGGAATTACGCGAAGAACGCTGATTTTTCATCAGGATAATATTTTCTTCGAAGGTAATGAATTAGAAATTTGAAGCGTGTTAATAGACCTTTATTGCATGTATGTTTTGAACACTTAATGAATAGGTGTTAAACGCGAGCCGGAATCATTCACTTCAAGTTCATAGTTTTTACCTGTAATAAAAGCTTCATTATCGGATTCATGACCAAAAGGAAGACCTATTGCTAATGGTATGTCTTTTGGAAAATTTTCTTTAATTATATCAAAAGGCTCTTGACCGAAATTTTCGACGTTGTCTTTTATTTCAGAAAAGCTCCCAATAGCGATACCGATTATTTTTTCAAGGACTTTTGCACGCTTTAGAGCAATTATTATTCTGTCGATATGATATTTGTATTCATCAAGATCTTCAAGCGCCAGGATACATCCGTCGAGTTTCGGAAAACTATCAGACCCCAAAAGACTGTAAAGGACTGAAAGATTTCCTCCTTTGAGTTCACCCAATGTTTTTCCTTTTACATTTTTTGGATGCTTTTTACTTTTTAATTCATCTGCATTCCCCTCCAGAGCCTTACTCAGACTCGTGAGACTTTTATTATTTAGTAAAGGCATTTGAATGGGCATCCAGCTGTGAATTCCCATTATGTTTTCTTTCAATATATGGCATAGCAAAACAGTAAAATCACTAAAGCCTATGATCCATTTTGGATTTCGCTTGAAATCTCCCCAATTGATATAATCCACCATTCTTACTGCACCATATCCTCCACGGATACTCCATATGGCTTGAACCTTTGGATTTGATATTGCCCAATTAAAATCATCTGCTCTTTGTTGATCTGTGCCGCCAAATTGATTCTTTTTTGTTCCTAGGTTCGGAGCTGCATAGGGGATCCATCCATTTTCCTTTATCCAATTTTTGGCTAATTGAATAATAGATGGGTCTGCATATCTCGATGGGGCAATGATAGCAATTCCAGAACCTGGATCTAAAAAAGGTGGTATAATTGTTCTTACCATAGGAGGATACAAGGTACACCCGTTTGTACTTTTGTGATCAATGAAGCTTTATAAAAGAACTACAGTAACGGCTGCTTTACCATACGCAAATGGACCAATTCATATCGGTCACCTTGCCGGTTGCTATTTGCCAGCGGATATATATGTTAGGTATTTAAGGATGTGTGAAAAGGATGTCTCTTTTGTCTGTGGTTCTGATGAACATGGCATGGCAATTACTATGAAGGCTCGTCATGAAAATGTGTCCCCTGAGGTAATTGTAGATCGATATCATGAAATGATGAAAGAGGCTCTAGATAATTTTGGGGTTAGTTTTGATATTTACTCAAGGACGTCCTCAGAAAAACATGCTGATGTCGCCAGCTCTTTTTTTAAAAAACTTTATGAAAAAGGAACTTTTGAAGTACGAGAAACGGAACAGTACTATGATCCTGAAGCTAGGCAGTTTCTTGCGGATAGATATATAACAGGTGATTGTCCTAAATGTGAAAGTGCCGATGCTTACGGCGACCAATGTGAGAAATGTGGAACGACTCTTAGCCCCATGGATCTGATAAATCCGAAATCCACTCTTTCAAATGCTACTCCAATACTGAAAAGAACTAAAAATTGGTTTTTACCCCTGGATAAATTAGCTCCTAAAATCAGATCTTACGTGGAGTCGCATCCGAACTGGAAGGCGCACGTAATGGGCCAATGCAAGTCTTGGCTGGACTCAGGAGATGGCTTACAACCAAGAAGTATGACTCGTGATTTGGAATGGGGAGTGTCTGTTCCTCTTAAAGAGGCTGAGGGTAAAGTTTTGTATGTTTGGTTTGATGCTCCTTTAGGATATATTACTGCTACGCAGGAACTTCATGGAGACGAATGGGAACAATGGTGGAAGGATAGTGAAACCCGACTGGTGCACTTTATTGGAAAAGATAATATTGTTTTTCATTCTATTATATTTCCTGCATTACTTATGGAGCACGGAGAATATATCTTACCCGAAGATATCCCTGCAAATGAATTTTTAAATTTAGAAGGTGAGAAGCTATCCACATCAAAAAACTGGGCGGTATGGCTACATGAATATTTAGAAGAATTTCCAAACAAACAGGATTCTTTGAGGTATACTCTTTGCTCTACAATGCCTGAAGCAAAGGATAATGATTTTACCTGGTCGGATTTTCAGTTGAGGAACAATTCTGAGCTCGCTTCAATTTTAGGCAACCTCGTCAATAGAGTAATGGTTTTAAATCATAAGTATTATGATGGAACAGTTCAAGAATTAGGAGATTCAGAAGTGGATAAAAATTTATTAAGCTCAATAAGTAATCAAAGAGATAAGGTTTCTAAATCTTTAGATAATTATAAGTTTAGAGAGGGTATCGCTGAGGCTATGAATCTCGCGAGATTAGGAAACAAGTATCTTGCTGATGAAGAGCCTTGGAAAAAAATTAAAACCGATCCAGATCGGGCATCCCAAATAATGGGTACTATTACTCAATTGATCGCTGCAATTTCCGGTATTATTGACCCATTTATGCCATTTACGGGAAAAAAAATGCGAGCTATGTTGGGAGTGGAATCCATTAAATGGAATGATATTGATGGCAGGGTCCTCGTAATGCCGGGCTCACAAGTTGGAGAAACTGAATTGCTTTTTGATAAAGTTGAAGATCATGAAATTGAAACCCAAAAGGCTAAATTGAAAAAATAAAATTTTAGATTTAAGGCCCCGTAGTTCAACGGATAGAATAGAAGTTTCCTAAACTTTAGATAGCAGTTCGATTCTGCTCGGGGCTACCATAGGGAAATAGTCGAATGTGTATTTTGCTATTTCCATTTTTCATAAAAGAGGAAACATTTTATAAATAATAATTTAAATAAAAAAGCCGCTCCAATTTGGAGCGGCTTTTTTAAATAATAGTTGGAATTAACGCTGAACTGAGACTCGCATTGTGCGTGTTCCTTCTTCGGCTGTCAAACGAACCATATAGACTCCTGAAGCAAGATCACTCATATCTATACTGAGTTCACTTAAGCCAGCGTCCCATTTTGTTGCCTGCAATAACTGACCTTGCAGGCCAATGATATTGACCTCTATTTCACCAGATAAGTTAGTTCTCTCTAGGGTAAAGGCTCCAGCTGTGGGATTGGGGTAAAGGCTAATGCTTCCTAGCGCTTCGTCTATGCCCACCGCACAGTCATAACATTTTGTGAAACACACCGCAGCAAAGACTGTGTCAGCGGAGCCTAAGGTTGACAAGCGATTAAAACCTCCTAGGCCATCACTCACTCCGCAAGCGGAGAGATCACTGCTGGCCTCAGCGTCGGCCCAGTCGATACCGTTGATAAATTTATACTGTAAGTTTTCTCCAGTAGCTGATCCAAATGTGATAGAGTATATTCCATCACCGTCAGGGTCAAGCATCTCAGATGCCATTGGATCCCAATTCTGCCATGTGCCTGCTACATGAATGCCATTAGTATCAATAGCACCATTTGCAACTTCCCATGCCATGTTTACATTCAGCGTAACATCAACCACACAGTCATCACACTCGCCCCAACAAACAACGGGAAGAGTGGTGTCCACAGCAGGAATGGTCATTATACGATAAACAAACTGGCCCTTTTGAATTACACATGATCCTTGGTTACTTAATAACTCTTGAATTGTCCATCCATCAGCTGCGTATTTGAATTCTATGGTGTCACCAACAGGTAGGGTCATCGTTACGTCCCAAACATTATCCCCATCGGCGTCATTCATAGAAACCCCATTGTTGTTATTTGGGAAATTTGGTAAAAATGTTCCATTCAGTTCAGGAGTTGTAAATGAACTTGTGACCTTGTTCATATTCACTTGGAAGGTTACTTCTGAAGTCTGGATACAATTCATAGTAAATACTGTAGAGTCCCATGACCCGCCGGTAAATCCAGCTGCTACTGTACCACCATGATCAAATGCTCCTCCATTGGATGTATCAAGCTTGGCAACGTTATTAAGTCCCCAGGGACATAATATATCTACTGTGTAATAACCAACACTTGGGTTATTCATTCCATCACCATATGAGTCTTCAATTCTGAATTCATAGGTTCCTGCGTCTGGCAGGCAAACTGTATCAACATAAGTTGCAGAACTTACATTATATGGGAAGATATAATCTAGAGGTCCTCTTGATGCCATTACATTGCCTGTGTTGACATCAATAATCTCCCAGGAAATTTCGTCACCATAAACATCGGTAAGTACTTCAACACGCACGTCTGTGCATGGAGCTAATGCACCATCAAGTTCTACATTATCCACAGCCCAGAACCAACCCCAGTTTCCTCCCTGATCATCATACCGGAAACGTATTTGAAAGTCTGCATTCTGATAAGCGGATACATCTATAGTTTCATGGACAGGATTACTCCACGCTCCTAAAGTTACAGTGGTGTATGAAGCGACTTGAACCCAGGCACTTCCATCATAAACTTCAACATAACCTGCAGAACCAGTAAATGGTCTCCAGTAATGATCAAACTCAACAGTTAATGTATCGTAACCGACTGCATTAAATACTGGCGAAACTAACTTCACATTTGTTGCAGGGGCCGTACTTCCAGCACCATCATCATCGACAAAGGCGAATTTAGTACCATTGAGGTTTGATGAAGTTTGATAATTATCAATTATTTCCCACGTAGATCCTCCTGGGTCTAATACACTCCATGCGCAAGACAAACCATTGTTGAAGTCCTCTAGATAAGGAAGAGCTGTTGATGGAACATTGCCATAAATGGCTGAAGCTGTAGTTACAGGTCCAGTGCAGCCTTCTGTTATAATCCAGTCATAGGCATAGTAAACTCTAGAGTTTGTATTTCCAAATTGAACGGAGTCAATACTTGCGACGTTAGCAACAGTATACGGGTAAGCACCTCCTGTGGTCGCCCGGTGAAGTTGTCCGGGTGTGCCGGAGACAAAATCAAAATTGATGTAATATGTTCCTGGTGTAACAGCAAGACCTAAATACACTTGATGAGTGCCCGCTGCAGGCACATTAATGGTGTCAGATAGCTGAAGTTCATTCCCAGAATGACCGGAAGCTTTACTTCCTGCTCCTTCAGATATTCTAACTTGAAAATCTACGAGACCATTAGATATCACACTAATGGAATCTAAAACAAATGCCTGGCTCGCAGAAAACCACATTCCATTTGAATAGTTTCCGAAGCCTCCTGTCAGTGTTGTCGGAGGTCCAAAAGCATGGGGTGCTACAAGATTATTTGCTGTAAATACCGAGGCATAGTAATCAGTATTCGCAGTAATAACAGGAGTTGTAAAGCTGTTTCCAGAACTTAAAACTTCTGAAGATGAATTCATCCAAAGTACCGTATGTGTAGGATTTGTATTTGATGAGTTGAAAGTTACTTCTGAGGGGCCACAAGTTGTTTCAGAGGGAACAGTTACACTATCTGTTACGGGACATGTGGCGGGACAACTTACTAGGAAGGTTGCGAATATTTGACCGGTAGAGGACGTGGTTCCATCGTTTGTACTGCTCCCTATTTCCGTATAAATAGTATCCCCCGTTGCACTGAAAAGCGTGAAGCCCATCTCATAAAAGAAACTTCCTGGGGCTTTGCAAACCAGCCTAGCAGAATCTCCATCACAGAGTTGAGCAAATACTGAAACTGGACCTGCACCGTTTGCAAGGCTCGCTTCACCCATTTCTATCCATTGACCATTAAGTGGATTTTTTTGTTCTACTGAAATCGTTCCACCGTTCCAACCATCTCCAAACGCGTCTGTCATCTTAAATTCATGCGCACAACGTGAAATTGGATCACAAAGCTCAGTGGCAAAATCAACGATATTTGACCATGCACTGGTATCACCTATTGAGCATATATCTCTGACTTGAGCATTATAAACTGTACCTGATGATAAGCCATTTAAGGTCTTTGAAGTTCCGGTGCCTGAGACAAGGTTATAAATAACAGATCCTTGGATATTGTAGCGAATCTGATACCCTATAGCTCCGGAGTTATATGAAGACCATGATAAATCTGCAGAATTGGCTGTTAGGTTCGAAGCAGATAAGCTAGTTACTGCAAAGCAAGAAAGTGGAGTGTATTCATCAGCTCCAATATCAGGATTTGTCAGAGATCGAGTATCTCCATCAAAATCTGTGGCTAACCCTAGAGGGGTGCCTGCACTATCTGCGAGAGTTCCTGCAGTATGAATATCGTTGGCGCTCACAAAAATGGGATCGCCAAAGAATGAATTAGAGTCTTGACCGCCGCTCAATGTATTCCATCCTGAAATCGTGTTTGTTCCTGCTCCTAATGCGCCAAATGCAAGAGCAGTAGTTGAGTTACCGAAATAAATATTGTAATCCGAGGTAAAAAATATTCCTGGAATCGCTACTGCTTCTGAGTGAATGGCTGAACCGCTCCCATAATTCGTAACAATGTTATTATGTATCTCATTTCCTGTCGGGTTAAATTGAGTGGCTACAGTGCTTGCGTCTAAATGAATTGTGCCCCTCCATAATGGACTGCCTCCTCGAAGATGCAAAGTATTATGGATAATATCAAGGTTTGCTGAATGATACACTTTAATCGCAGAGTACCAAGATGTTGTATTGGCGGGGTTACCCATAGAAATCATATTATTCTGAATGAGACCATTTTTAGTAGGATCGATATTAATATTTACGAGCTCAATTCCAGAGCCATTTACAGGGTCAGTCCCTACATCATTGATTTTATTATTTTCGATGATAACATCTCTGAAGGTGTTTCCTGTAAGAGAATCAGGATTACCTCTTAAATAAACACCTCGATATCCAGTTTCTATATCATTATTTTTAATCTCAGCAAACAAGGGAAAGGCCATATTTGTTGGGTTTGTGTAGGTATTCAAGGCATTTTCTGCTCCACGAACTTTATTGTTATTAAACACTATTCCATAAGAAACCCAATTGACAATATTATTAAGGTTTTGCCACCATAATCCCATTGGTATACTTCTATACATCTCATTATTGGTGATCTCCACATATTTTACCCAGTAAAAATTAATACCTTGATCTGATGCATAGATTATATTATTGTCCATGAAAAGCGAATCTGCACCGAGTTGATATCCAGTACCTCCCATTTGTAGACCTACAGAAAAGTTATTTATGATGTTGTTTATAAAATGAAAACTTCCTCTTGCTTTTGAACCTGAGGTTCCATTGTTCATGGAATGGTTAAGGTTAGATGTGCTTGTTCCTGCCGAACCATTTATAGTATTTCCATCAAGAGTCCAGTTAGTCAAAGTAGAGTTACCAAGGAAAACGGTTCCGAAACTAACTCCAAGAGCATTAAATGTTAAATTTTTAAAGACGGTATTGTCGCAACCATTAAGGTAAACTAGATAATTGTCCAATAACGAAGTCGCGGAATCCTCAATTACCGCTTCAGCGATATTTGAAGGGTCAGATTGAAAGGTTACGGTATTAACAGATGAAGTTCCCGAAATAGAATCAACTTCAAACCGGGGGTAATTTCCATCTTTAATATTAATAATGACAGGCCCATTGACTCCGTTTTGGGATAAATAAAAGGTTGCCGAGTCAAGAGATGGGAAATCTGCAGTCACTGTGGCCGATACGGTATATGTTCCTGACATCGGAGTTTGCCCCGAAAGCTTTATGCTGGTAATAAAAAGGATTGATAAGAGTAAGAGTTTTTTAGTAAATTCCTTCATTTTAAAGTGTTTAGGTTGAAAGTGCAGTGTCTAGATACTTGGGGGTTATATATCTTTTGCAAAGTATTGCATAAATCTCTTAGTCGTGGTTTCTGAAATCTTATGATTTTTGCAGATAATGCAAAAGCATAACCCGATTTTTTGCAAATTTTGCAAATCAAAGGTTTTACGAAATCTAAATTTTCTTTAGTTCAAATCTCAATAGTCGGAATTTTTGATCGTATCAATCACTCCATTAATCAGCTCATTTGGGATAGGTAGAGATAGTGTATAATGTTCAATTTTCCATGTTTCTCCTTCCTTAACCATCACTCCGTTTCCTCGTGTTCGCCCCATATGCTTTGAGTCTAGTTTTTCGTCAAACCAAGCTACATTATTTTTTATGCTTATATTTCTCCCTTTCTGAGGCAAAAAAGTCCATGCAGATTTTCTTTTGAAGTATTCGCGACTCCAATTTTTGAATTCGGTTTTGGTCCATCGCTCATTATCATCAGTCCCTTGAAAAATACTATTATCATGCGCCAAAATATTGAAGTAAGTGATGGAATCTGCTTTACTTGCCGCAAGATGCCATGAATCGATAATTTCATTTATTAGTGCTTTTTCTAGATCGTCATCAACCGAATTTGAGAAGTAATCTTGATTCAAATCACATGAAATCGTGAAAAGAAAAATAAATACAGAAACTACCTGTTTTATAATGTTCATATTTCTAAGGTACTAACTACATTTAATGCAAGAATTTATTTTTTCATGAAAAATCCTCCAGTTTTTATTCTTGGAAGCCACAAGTCAGGTACTAGTTTATTACGCTCGCTGCTTGACAGTCACCCTGAGTTATATGTAATTCCGTTTGAAACTCATTTCATGGCATCTTTAGGTCGCTGGGTTCAATATTCATATCGCCGCCAGACGCCTTATGAAAATTTTGAATTTTCCGAAAAACTCCTTAAAACTCTAAAAAAATATTCAAATTCTAAGGATCGACAATCGGATGTTGTCCTATCGGATGTAATTAATTTAAAAAATGTTACTGATTTTCTTGAAAAAGAAAAAGGAATTAAATCACCTAAAGATGCTTTGCAGTTAATTGGAGACTTGATGCCTTTATTAGTACCGGAGTTGGGAGACTCCAGGGGTAAGCGAATGGTTGAGAAGTCTGTTGAGCACGCAGAAATGGCCATGGAGCTTTATCATTACTTTCCTGATGCTCACTTTATTCATATCGTGAAAAATCCTTACGCAAACTTTGTTGCTTTGAGAAAATTTAAATCTAAAGATCAAGGGTATCCGCTTATAAATAGGGTATATGACTCCCTAGAAAATGGCTATTTTTTTCTGGATAAGAATAAAAAAATTATCCCCAATTATAAAGTGCTTCGTTATGAAGATTTGGCTCGAAATCCAAAACAAATTATGTCTGAAGTTTCAGATTTTTTAGATATAAAATTTGATAAAAATATGCTTGGCCCCACTGTTTTGGGTAAGCCCTGGTCTGGAAATAGCGCTTACGGATCAATCAATGGGATAAGTTCAAAATTTATTGATAATTGGAGGAATGAAATTCATCCTAATGAGGCTAATCTAATAACAAAAAACCTTTCACATGTTTTTCAAAGTTATGGCTATGAAAAACAGAAAATACTTAAGGGAGGTTGGAGGCCTGCGAAGGGAGAATCTTTAATTAGATTTCTCTATAATCGCTTTTATTCTTTTTACTTGCGATAATTATCCTTAATTGGGTTTCTCATTTTGTTTTTTCATCTCAGATATGAGTTCTTCAGCTTCAGATAGCTTTGATTGCAGGGATAAATGGCTTTTGTGCAGGTCATCACCGCGTTGTTTCTCCTTTTTCAATTCCATCATCAATTTTTGTACTTTTTGATCTTTTGACATGATTATCTTTTGATCGCTATACTGCGTGAAGAAACTATATCCTGCGTAACAAACAATTCCTGCAATTGCACCAAGCCGAAAGTTGGATTGCATATTTTCCAATGCTGGTATAAAGATGGAGGCAATGTAGCCTGTTAAAAGCACCCCTCCCAAAAGAAGTAATATTCGTTCAATCGTGTTGCTATTCATCAGTTTTGATTATTTGACTATGAAAGTAATCAATTTGTTGCGGAAGTATTTGTAGTTTTCCAAATTCACAAATAAAAATATTGATGAAAAATGTGCAAAAATGGTCTTGGGCAGTTGCTATTGCTGGATTTTTATTTGGCTTCGATACGGTTGTAATATCTGGTGCTAATGAGCCAATTCGTAATCTTTGGAATACTTCATCATGGTTTCATGGCACGTTCATTATGTCTATGGCATTATGGGGGACCGTACTGGGATCTTTATTCGGCGGAAGATTTATTGATAAGTATGGCCGAAAGCCGATTTTAGTAATTATTGGAGGCCTATATCTACTTTCAGCTGTTGGAAGTGCCATTGCCTGGGACCCCTATTCTTTCAGCTTTTTTCGCTTTATTGGAGGTATTGGGGTAGGTGCCTCGTCCGTTGCTGCTCCGGCATATATTTCAGAAATATCGTCATCTAAAAATCGCGGTCGTCTTGTTGCTTTATACCAGTTTAATATTGTTTTCGGAATACTTATGGCATTTTTATCAAATTTTTTACTCAACGACTTTGGTGGGGTAAATGATTGGAGATTTATGCTTGGAGTGGAGGCAATACCTGCAATGATCTATACTCTTTTCGTGTTAACGATTCCTGAAAGTCCAAGATGGCTTTTGACCAAAAAGGGTGATCTGGATGCTGCGAGTGAGATATTAAAAGAACTAATGAATGCCCAACTATTAAATGAAACACTTGAAGCGATTCAGTCTGAAATCAAAAGCGAGGGAAGAGGAAAAGGAGTAAATTTCTTCTCGAAGAGGTTTCGGTTTCCAATACTACTCGCATTCTTATTAGCTATGTTTAATCAGCTCTCAGGAGTTAATTTTATTTTATACTACGCTCCCTCTATATTGGAAAGAGCGGGCTTTGCGACATCAGGTTCTCTTTTAAGCTCTGTTTCTATCGGAGGGGTTAATTTGATATTTACATTTATAGGTCTTTACCTCATTGATAGGGCTGGAAGACGAACTTTAATGTACATTGGGTCAATAGGCTATATCGTTTCATTGGTGCTTGTAGCTTATGGTTTTTACAGCGATGCTTCTGCGTATTTTAATCTAAGTTTCATATTACTATTTATTGCTTCTCATGCGGTAGGTCAAGGAGCTGTAATCTGGGTATTTATATCAGAAATTTTCCCCAATTCTGTTAGGGGGATCGGACAGTCATGGGGCACAGGCACGCATTGGGTCTTCGCGGCTCTAATAACTTTACTAGGGCCAGTGCTAATGGAAATTTATCCTGAAGGATATCAGATATTCATATTTTTTGCAATATGCATGATTGTTCAATTATTGTTTACGCATTTTATTATGCCAGAAACAAAAGGTAAATCTTTAGAAGAGCTAAAGTCTCTTTTGGAGGAAAACTAAAAAAGTTTTAGTCCTCTACAATTTCTGCTTCACCAAGATCCTCGTCTTGCTGTGGGATATTGCCCTGAAATTGACTGTTCACTTCACCAATTTTTTTATTTATGAATCTTTTAAAAGCCCAAAAGCCGATCAGCAACGTAAAATTAAAACTCACATAAATCCAAAATATGGTCAATAGAAAAGGAAAATCATCTTTTAAGGCGTATGCCGCAATCGCAAAGATTATTGTCTTAAAAATTAAATTCGGAACTCTTGATTTTAGATTAAAAACTTTTCTGTTGAAACCGATATGATTCTTTGCCATGATGCAAATGTATTTACTCTAAAATGAATATTTTTATTTTAGACTTAATTATCATAATTCTTTGCTTTTAAGTTTATTATAAATAATCATTGCTTCATTTAAAATTTCAGCTGAATATTTTTCTTTAACCTCTTTTTGCTGGAGGTAAGGTTTTGACTCCATAATAAGCGGGTTATTAAATTTTTTAAGAATCTTACTCAAAATAAAATTTGGTTTTTCACAATAGGTTTCATAGCATAT
>TARA_Y100000385_G_scaffold99665_1_pt1 | contig 17174 bp, 10 predicted proteins | sample TARA_Y100000385 | Tara Oceans TARA_Y100000385 (sample SAMEA2620980) | marine metagenome | biome: marine biome (ENVO:00000447); feature: surface water layer (ENVO:00002042); material: "saline water (ENVO:00002010), including plankton (ENVO:xxxxxxxx)" | depth 5 m
AAAAAACAGGTACACAAACGGACGCAACGCACAAATGATCTGTAATGGATTGGGGCACGATAAGCGCCTCAGTTAAAATACTGAGCATTAGCTGATATGAAGGTTCGAATATTGTATTCGTTATGTGGCTAATATTCTTTTATCGATCACCTACTTAAAGCCACAATGGCATAACTTTTTTGGACGCGACTACGTTATTAGTTTTGGTAAATCTGATTGGAAGTCATGGCTTTGCAACAAAATCAATCATAGAAGATTTTCCGCTGTGGCCAGGGCCTTCTGATATTGTCGCTTCATATTCTTCCAGTAAATGAATTTCCGAAGGATTAAATGAACGGGTGAAAGTCTTTTTTGTATACATCAAAGACACATCTTTAGGTCCACCAGTACCATATTGAATTTGTTTTGGAGTGTATCCGTGGATCAATATTGTTCCACCTTTTTTTGTTGCTAAGCGGAGGCCTTTAAATACTTCTCCCATTAATTCAGGTGGAATAAACTGAAAACATATACCCACAATATTGTCATACTGTTTTCTTGACCAATCAATATCAAAAAAATTTTCTAGCTTAAAATGTACTTTTACGCAGTGACTATCCGCCAAAGCTTTAGCCTTTTCCTGAGCAACTATCGAGCTATCGGATGACGTAACTTTGAACCCCTTTTTAGCAAGATAAACTGAATTTCGTCCTTCACCGTCTGCAATCAATAGCGTTTCACCGCACGGCACTAAGTGTTTTTCATTTTGCAGCAGCGCTTGCGCTGGCTTTTGACCAAACAAATAGTCATCTATCGAATACCGATCATCCCAATCCAAGTTGCATCTCCATAAAAAGCGGTCTGCTCAAACACGAGTTTTCTAAGACGTCAAATTTAAGTTAAGTTATGTATTTAGCTTGGGGCACTTACACAAAAAAATCTAGTGGGCTTCTTACGTTTCATGTGAATGACAGCGTCCTCAAACATACAAAATAAGGTGTTGGACGCACAAATCTCTCTGGAGGTCTTGTCAAATAAAGTCATATTCTTGATCCCTACTAGGGTTATGGTCGTTCTTCTCCATATTCGATACTTGTCATTTGCTTCAACACGATGGTTCAAGTCCGCCAATAAATGGGTAAAAATTTATAAAGGAAATACTATTGAACTTATATAAACGCACGCCTGTATCTCACTGGGAAAAGGGGTGCCCACGGGAACTATGAGCTAGTTTGCAGTATCGCTGCGCTTATGTCTGCATCCTGATATTCGCCAGACTATTGTGCCGCTTGAGCACAAAAGCATGATGCGCCAACAACCCTATCGGCGCGCGCTTCGGCGAATGCGAGGCTCTGTGCAATCAATATGCTTTCTTTGCTTGATCCCTGGCCTTTTGCTTTCAAACAGTCGTTCAAGCCACGTAGGCTCCAGACATTATTCGGATGAATTTGTGCACGGCTCAGCTCTCCTCCTAGGCCAAGGTCTTCCCGATAGATCGCTTCAGCTTCATCCACATGCCCCTGTTCAAGCAGTAAGGCTCCAAGTGCGTGTCGGGTCGGCTGCATCCAGCCCCATGGTTCGTCGTAAGGCAAGGTGTCTTCCAGTACTACTGCATCACGGAGCCGGCTATAGGCGAAATCATAGTTGCCTTTCCGATACTCAATTTCTCCCTCTAGCATCGCTTCAGCTACTGCTAATTGGTCTATGCAAAGCACGTTATGAAGACGGCGATCTTTGGGCATAACATCCCGAGCTGTTAGGAACTTTGTTTTTTCTGTCTCAGCATTCGGAACTTCGCCGATTGCTGCATGGGCCACACCTTTCGCATAATGCAGCGTTGCTGTCAGGTTTGCCCAAAGTAGTCGGTCCTCGGGCAATGGCTCTTCAATAATCTCTTTCCACCTTCCAAACCGGATCATCACATGAACCTTAAGTGCGAAATAGCTTTCAAAGAACGTCGCAAACGGTGGCGACTCAACCCGCAGTAATTCTTCAGGTGTCACCTCAGCCAGTTCCTGCGCCATCCTCATGGCCGGCTCATATTGGCCAAGGAACATTGCTCCATAAACTGCAAAGTGATAGTTATGGATGCGGTATCCAGTATAGAGATTGTAGACCCCGATACTATCGAGTGCTTTGCGATCTACTTGCGTGGCTTTCCAGTTCCAATGGAGAACATCCTGGTAGTGTCCACACTGAACGTCGATATGTGTTGGCATGTGGATAAGATGACCAGCGTCCGGAACGAGCTTCCGAAGTACATCTCCCGCTTTCAAGGCTTTTTCGGGAGTTGGCGACATCTCCATAAGATGCACATAGAGGTGAAGTAATCCTGGGTGCGACCAGGAATCGGGATTTTGATCGAGCATTGTTTCAAGAACAACCTGCGCTTCAACCGTGCCTGCGCCCTCTGCAACATCACCTGTTTTCTGGTCCCACATATTCCATGGCGTCCTGTTCATGATTGCCTCGACTAGGATGCAGGCGACGTCAAGGTCTCCAGGAAAAGCTGCGAATACTGTTCTCATCGCGTCGGTGAAATCATCATTCCAACCGCGCATTACCTCGAAATCAGCCGGTAAGTTCTGTGGAAAGCGAAACGAAAGCGCCTCGATGATAGCGCGTTCGAATGGAGTTACTTTCTCAATCAGCGCAAGAGCTGTCTGGGTCGCTGCATAGCAAGTCTCCGCGGTCTTTTTGCGCATAGTCGCATCGCGCCGTTCCCAAGGCATGTTGTAGTTTGGTCCAGAAGCGTAAGCTACCCCCCAATGCGCCATAGCACATTCAGGGTCGGCTTCAATTGAACGGTGAAAACAGGCCACGGCCTCGTCATGAAAATACGCGTTAGTCCAGATCAAACCTCGATTGAACCAAAGTTGAGCATCCGACGACTTAGTAGAAACCGATCGCTCGTAGACATCGATATTATAATAATCCAATGTATTCCCCCAATCCCAGTCAAACAGTAAATTACATCACATTGAGGTGATCACAAAGCCTATATTTGCGCGATCAACATTATGATACACGTTGGGCTCAAGGCAGCCCCTCGCTGCAGCTTGGATAAATGACAGCCTTAGCCCAACACTTAAAAATTGTATCACGGAGCCAAGGGCCTTGGAACAAGTACTGTCAGATCTATGCGAACCAGTCTCAACAAGGTCACCAAAACCACCCTTAATGTCACGCCAAGTTGGTGCCATTCAAAGATAGCAGCGGCGGCGAGGTTGAGGTTGAGGTTGAGGTTGAGGTTGGCACATGAGCGGAAATATCCATCCTAATTGCAATTGTTGTGTACGGAGGCATGAGTGGAGACAACCTTTTTATGCTACACAAACGCTGCATGGCCCGTTCTCATCCCCGGAATGGTAGCTTTGAATCAATCTCAGAGGTACCTCAAATTGACTTTCTGAGATCCAGGACCCCAGTTCATGACCCCGCGGGAAACTGTAGATTAAGGTACAGTACTTCTTTCACGTCATACATCGGCACAAATATTGCTGGTTGGTGGGATAAAAGCATAAATGGTGAGTCGGAAGTATGACGGATACGTTAAAAAAACTTTTGCAAACGGGTGCAAAATTCCAACAATTGGGGCAATTCGAGTTAGCTTCCCAAATTTATACTTCAATATTAAAAGCACAGCCCCAAAATTCTGACGCTAATTATAACTTGGGATTACTCGCAGTTGGAGCTGATAAACTTGAAGAGGCGCTCCCATTTTTAGAAACAGCCTTAGAGAACGATGCTGATAATGTGTTGCATTGGGTAAGTTACATCGATGCTTTGCTTGAAGTTGGTCGAATAGAGGATGCGCAAGCTGTGTTTGCTCAAGCCAAGCTAAATGGCGCTAAAGGTGAAGGTTTTGATAAACTAGAGAGAAAGTTGAATGGCGCCAAAGGAACACTACTAAAAGCCAATAGCACAAACTTAGGAACAAAATATCAGCTGCCTAACATACTCGACAACATCAGCCTGCATCAGGCGATCAAGCTGGCAAAGAGTAAAGTGCAAGAAAGTAACCCTGAGGAAGCTAGGCTTATCTATCAGGATATTCTGTACAAATTCCCCAAGAACAAGAGAGCCCATGATGGGATTAAGAATTTAACAGGTGGGCTTGTTAAAAAATCATCCAAAGCTCAGGAGCTGCCACAAGATCAACAGCAATCATTAATCGACCTATATAACCGAGGTCAGTTTCAACATGCTTTAAAACAGGCTGAGACTTTAATTCAGAAATTCCCGTTGTCCGCTGGCTTGTTCAACATTCAAGGGGCTATACTTAGAAGTCTCGGGCGACTTGATTTATCACTTTTGGCTTTCAAAAAGGCCATAAATATCAAGCCTGATTATGCTGAACCCTATAAAATAATTGGTGTTATCCTTAAGGAACAAGGTAAGCTGGACGAGGCAATTAATGCTTATAGGAAGGCTATAAGCATCAAGCCTGATTACGTTGAAGTCTTCGGCAATATGGGTAACGCTCTCCGAAAGCAAGGTAAGCTGGAAGAGGCAGTTGAGACTTATAAAAAGGCTTTGTCCATCAGGCCAAATTATGCTGAGGCTTACTATAACATGGGCAACACGCTTGCCGACCAAGGTAAGTCGGAAGAAGCAATTAAGGCTTACATCAAAGCACTATCCATCAAACCTAATTACGTTGAGGCCTACCACAACATGGGCGTAGCTCTCAAAGATCAAGGTAAGCTGGAAGAGGCGATTGAGGCTTGTAAAAAGGCGCTATTACTCAAGCCTGATTATGCTGAAGCCTACAATAACTTGGGCGTTACTCTTGCCAGCCAGGGGAAATTGGAAGAGGCTACAAAGGCTTACAAAAAGTCACTGACATTCAAACCAGATTATGCCGAAGCCTATAACAATATGGCTATTGCCCTGAGAGACCAGGGCAAGCTGGAGGAGGCGATTGAGGCTTACGACAACGCACTAAAAATCAAGCCTAATTATGAAACAGCCAGAACAGCAAAGCTGCACCAGCAAGCACATATTTGCGATTGGGACAGCATAGAAAAAGATACTGCTGTAATCCCAAAATTGGGAACGTGTGAAAAATATGTTTCACCTTTTGACCTTCTACCTTTAGAGGATTCTCCAAAAAGACATCAAACTCGTTCAAAAATATATGCAGAAGCCAAATATCCACAAAATCCTTTACCACCACCAGTCAAACAGTCAAAAAAAACTAACCGTATTCGTATTGGATATTTCAGCACAGATTTCAAAGAACATCCCGTAGCTTATTTGATTGCTAAGGTTCTTGAAAAACACAACCGTGATCAATTCGAAGTTTTTGGTTACTCATTACACGGCAGGAAACAAAGTAAAATGCGACAGCGGCTAATAAAGTCGTTTGATTGCTTTGTAAATGTGCAAGGTGTGAGTGATAAAAACGTTGCGCTTCAGGCAAGGCAAGATGGTATCGACATTGCTATTGATTTGACCGGCTACACACAAAATACCCGAGCCGGTATTTTTGCGTATCGTGCTGCTCCCGTTCAGATTAACTATCTTGGTTACCCGGGAACCCTGAGTGCAGATTTTATGGATTATATAGTCACAGACAAGTGCTTAGTCCCGCGTGAAAAGCAAAAATACTATAATGAAAAGAAAATTTATCTTCCTAATACCTACATGCCAACTGATGACAGCAGAGAATTTTCGACACGGAGCCTGACACGTCGTGACATGGGATTGCCGGAAAATGCCTTTGTTTTTTGCTGCTTCAACAATAACTATAAAATTACGCGCTTGGAATTCAGTATTTGGATGCGTTTGCTAAATAAAGTTGAAAATAGTGTTTTATGGCTGCGCCAGTCTAATCAACAATCTCATTTAAATTTGAAGAACGAAGCTCAAAAACAAAATGTTGAACCCTCAAGGATAGTATTCGCGGATAGAGTGCCGATGGATGAACATCTAGCCAGACACAGGCTAGCTGATTTGTTTGTTGATACTTTTAGTTTCAATGCACACACAACAGCCACAGAAGCGCTCTGGGCTGGTCTACCTGTAGTCACCAAGATGGGCCAGGGGTTTGCTGCCAGAGTTGCGGGGAGTTTACTTAATGCCGTTGGATTACCTGAGTTAATTACGCAAACCGACCAAGATTACGAAGCACTCATTTTAGAGCTGGCAACAAACCCCAAGATGCTCACCAAGATAAAACAAAAGTTAGCAACTAATCGTCAGACACATCCTCTTTTTGATACAGATCAGTACACAAAGCATCTAGAAGACGCATATCAACAAGCCTACCAAAACTATTTTGACGGCAACCCGCCTCAAACAATTACTGTGCAAAAGTAAATGCAAGGCTACTTACCTTTGAAACTAGCAGGGTTGCCAAATATTTTATAGCACTCTGTATTTACAGGCCAACAGTACGGTCAACGTAAAAAAATTGTTTCAGTCTAATTATTATCACTCGCTAATTTTCCATTTCTTCAACTTTGGTTCCAACGTGTAGTGCGAACAAATCAAGCCATTAATCTTCGCTCATAGCCGGGGTAACCCGACGCAAGCGCAAGGCATTTGTCAGGACAGACAGAGACGACAGCGCCATAGCGCCAGCAGCAAATGGAGGAGACAGTAAAAGCCCAAAGACGGGATAAAGTATACCTGCAGCAACCGGGATTAAAGCAACGTTATACCCGAACGCCCAAACAAGGTTCTGGCGAATGTTCGACAGTGTCCGTGTCGAAACTTGGAACGCATTGACTACACCGCGCAAATCACCTGACATCAGCACAACATCTGCTGACTCAATTGCCACATCCGTGCCAGTACCGATCGCGATGCCAACATCTGCGTTGGCCAGCGCAGGTGCATCATTAATACCGTCACCAACAAAAGCGATTTTGTGTCCGCCTGCTCTAAGATCGTCGAGTGCGGTGACTTTTCCGGTGGGAAGAACGCCGGCGATCACATGATCAATCCCGGTCTCTCGCCCAATTGCCTCCGCTGCTTCCTGATTGTCTCCAGTAATCATCACGACTTGCAAGCCACGTTTCTTCAGAGAAGCGATTGCAGAGTGGCTCTTTGACTTCACAGGATCAGAAACCGCGATAACGGCTGCGAGCCTTCCGTCGATTGCCCCGTACAAAACGGTGCGGCCAAGTTTAGCCAATTCCTGGTCTATTTTAACGAAGGCGGACACGTCAATTTTTTCCTGGATCATGTAACGGTCCGCTCCAACGAGGACTTTCCGACCCTCTACTATGGCCGCAACTCCATATCCGGTAGCTGACTGGAAATTTAACGCGGTTGGCACTTTAATGCCTTCGCGCTTCACTCCTTGGATAATAGCCTGCGCAATTGGATGCTCAGACTGATCCTCGACAGCGCCAATCAAGCCGAGGACGAGTTTGCGGTCAAACCCTTCAGTGACAATAAAATCAGTAATTGAAGGCTTCCCTTCAGTCAAAGTTCCAGTCTTGTCGAGCGCAATAATGTCTACGGTTGCAAGTTCTTGAAGTGCGTCGCCCTTACGGAACAACACGCCCATTTCTGCCGCCCGGCCGGTACCAATCATTATTGAAGTCGGTGTGGCCAAACCCATAGCACAAGGGCAGGCTATGATCAGGACCGAAACGCCCGCAATCAAAGCATTCTTTAGAGAAGGGTCTGGGCCAATCAATAGCCAAAAGACAACGGTCAATGTAGCCAAAGCCATAACGGCAGGCACGAACCACAGCGTCACCCGATCTACAAGGCCTTGTATTGGCAGTTTGGCACTTTGTGCATCTTCAACTGTCCGGATGATCTGCGCTAATGTTGTGTCTGCACCGACACGGGACGCACGGAACGTCAAGCTGCCAGTACCGTTAACCGTGCCACCAGTGACGATGGCCCCCGTTTCTTTCGCAACCGGTATGGGTTCGCCCGTTATCATACTTTCATCAACATTGCTGGTGCCACTGGTGATTTCTCCATCCACTGCTATACGCTCACCGGGGCGCACAAGGATAATGTCGCCAACACAAAGCGCATCAACATCAACTTCTGCAGGTTGGCCACCCTTCAAAATCCGGGCGGTGCGTACCTGCAAACCAAGAAGTGCCTGTATTGCAGCCCCTGTTTGCCCTTTTGCACGAGCCTCTAACCATCGGCCAATAAGGATAAGAACCACAATCATGGCCGCAGCTTCAAAATAGACTGCGCGCGCACCATCAGGCAGCAGGCTAGGCACAAATGTGGCAACGATTGAGAAGCCCCAAGCAGCACTGGAACCCATCGCAACAAGGCTGTTCATATCCGGGGTAGCGCGCAACAGCGCCATAATGCCTTTGGTAAAAAAAGACCGACCTGGACCAAAAAGCACGGTACTTACCAGAAGGAACTGGAGGATCCATGATGTCTGTATCCCAATCGTTTTCTCGATGACAATTTGAAATGACGGGATCAAATGTGCCCCCATCTCTAAAACGAAAACTGGAAATGTAAGGATAAACGCTAAAAGGACATTGCGACGCAGCTCATCGACTTCTTCAGCCTTACGCTCCGCACGTGACAGTCCGCCATTGGCGACGACGATTTCAGCAGCGTAGCCAATCATTGCCGTTGCTCTAATCAGATCTGCCGGCGTGACCGCACCCTCTAGATATTCAACAACAGCCGTCTCCGTAGCAAAGTTCACAGCCGCATACGTAACTCCTGGGAGATCACTGAGCACCTTGTTGACTCGTTCAACACAAGACGCGCAAGACATGGATGCGATATTTAGGGTAATCCGAGCTTTGCGAGCAGGGTATCCTTGTTGATCCAGCACCCGGGCCACGTCCTTTAGACACTCAGTATTATCCAAAGAAAGCCACGTCGCCTCAGACGCCAAATTGACGGAAACCTCTGAAACCCCTTGCAGGTCAACCAGTAAGTTTTCAACGCGTCCAACGCAAGATCCGCAAGACATACCATCTACATACAGTGTCACTTGCACCATTTTTCACCCTCAGCCGATTTTAACTAAGATATAAAGCTTCCAGTTACAGGAGGCTCAAGAAGAAAATACCTTCCAAAACAAAGTTAAAAATCGGACAGGAACATTGGTAAATGGCGTTGCATTCTTATTAGCTCCACGGGATATTTGATAACGTGTCAAGTTTAACCGGCGACAAAACTCTCAGCTATTTTATTCCTACTTTCAGGCCGTAAAATAGCTGTCAAACGATTTCTCTATCTACCGTCATCGACCAGTTCTCAGGACAAATTAGATATAGACGCTGACACATTTGCAGTGGCCTTTGCAAATGCACGCATCAAGAACAAAATTTAAAAGCTTAATTAAAGAGCGCTTCCAATTAAAATCAGATCTTTAGAGAATTGTTGTGGATCCGACGGCATTTCGCCATCCAATAATCTTGCCTGTTCAAATAAAACTCGGCTTACAGATTTTTGTAACCCTTCAGACAGGTCTGGTATCTTTTTGACAAGTTCATGATTGCAGTTCACTTCCAATATTTTCTTACCACCTTCGAAATCTGCATTCTGGGCTTTAAGGATGCGTTCAAGGTTGAAATCCAATCCACCTTCACCTGCGACCAATCGTACTGGGCTTTCGACAAGTGAAGTAGTCGCTTTAACGTCTTCAACTAAGTCTGCAAGACAGTCCTTAATAAGTGCGGCTACCGTATCAGTTTCTTGAATTTTGTCATTGTCCTCTTGGCTTTCATCAGAAAGCTCAGATAGGTCATATTTGTCACGGGAGACAGAAAGAAAGGGCTTCTCTTTATAAGTACCCATTTGGGACATCCAAAACGCATCAATGGGGTCTGTCATTAATAAGACGTCAACATCCTTGGCTTTAAAACCCTCAAGGTGAGGACTGGATTTAGCCTGCTTTAATGTATCCGCTGCAAGATAGTAAATCTTGTCCTGCTTTTCGACCATCTCCTCAATATAGTTGTCTAAGTTGATCATTTTTTCGTGTTTGAAAGAATAAGCACGAGTAATTTCGGCGATTTTCTCACGATTTTCAGCATCCTCGTAAAGGCCTTCTTTGAGAACCTTTCCAAACTGATCCCAAAAGGCATCGTATCCCTCTTTATCCTTTTTCATTTTCTTTTTTAGTTCAGAGAGGACACGCTTAGTAAGAGACTTCGAGATCTTTTTGATAACAGGACTATTTTGGACCATTTCCCTGCTAACGTTCAGATCTAGGCTTGTTGTGTCCAAAATACCTTTTACAAAACGTAACCATGTCGGGATGATCCCATCAACATCTTGGCTAATAAAGACACGATTGATGTAAAGGCCAACTTTTGTTTTTCTTTCCGGTTCAAACAAATCAAATGGCGCTGTTTTTGGCACATAGAGGAGATTAGTAAAGTCAATCGAACCCTCTGTCTTATTGTGTATCGTGACGTATGGTTCATCAAAAGACCCCAGGCCACTTTTGTAAAATTCATCGTACTCTTCTTTGGAAACATCGGACGGCGATTTAGTCCAAAGGGCTTGTGCACTATTTGCTTGCTCTTTCTCTTCAACACCGGATTGGATAAAAATTGGTACTAAAATATGGTCAGAATACTTTTTAATTAAGGATTTGATTTTATTCAAATCAGCATATTCTTTCGCATCTTTCCTCAAAAATAATTTGATTGAAGTGCCAACCTCAAATCCATCTTCTAAATTGGAAATAGTGTACCCTGATTGTCCATCGCTTTCCCAAACATTTATAACTGATTCACCTGCTTTTCGAGTGGTCACAACGACTTTTTCTGCAACCATAAAAGCCGAATAAAAACCAACGCCAAACTTACCAATAAGCGCTTTTGCAGCGTCTTTTGAATCTGAGGCTTCCTCGATGCTGTCCAGAAATGATGATGTACCCGAGCGTGCAATTGTACCCAATGTCTCGGTTAGGTCCGCTGCACTAAGTCCAATACCTGTATCTAAAATATCAATGGTTTTCTTCTTTTTATCGACATTTACAAAGATCTCATCCACGCCAGGGTTCAAGATTCTTTGCTCTGTTTGTCCCAGAAATTTACGCTTGTGTATTGCGTCTGAAGCGTTTGACAGCAATTCACGCAAAAAGATATCACGATCAGAATATAATGAGTTAATAACGATGTTGAGGATTTTACCGGTATCGGCTTCAAAATTGTGGGTCTGCAAAGTCATTTTAGTCTCCAACCTTTTGGTGGCTAGATAATTATCTCAGCAGAAAATGCAACATCTTACGGCGCTATCTTTTGAAGAATTTGGCAGGTGGCGTGTGAAGCTACTCAATATTTGTTAGAAGGGCGTCAGGCGATTTCACACTTACCTTGGTAGACGGCTCCTCCATCTTTTTCACAATATATTCTCCAATCAACGGCTGTTTTAGAAACAGTAAATAAACATGTCGCAAGTGTATTCTCTTGATCAGGATCGTTTGATGCGTCGCGGCGTATGGGTAGCCCAGGCCCAGAGGTATCACGCAAAATATCTAAGTCAGTTTGTTGAGCTTCTGTCGCCAACCGTTGGACTGAAGTTTGGCGATCACTCGACGACTTCGTTATAATCTGTCCGTTAGCCGCCATGCGCAGTGCATGATTAGCGTGACCACTTCGTGACTTTATTGAAGCCAATGACGAGGTTCCACCACCATATTCGATACTCACCAGCTCTGTTTTTCCAGCTTGAGCGAGTGTCATATGAAAGCCACCACATCTTGGATCGCTTGACAGGATATTCACCGCATCTTGCAAGAACTCAGCGCTCAACACGGCGCGCGCCAGGACCATTCGCGGGATCATCGCATCAACATTCTGCAAACGCAGGTTATTCACAGCCTGCACCAAACCTGCATCGTTCCAGCCAAACGTATGGCCAGCCAAAGACCCAGGATAACAGAAGGCACGGAAACCAATGGACAAATTCGGCATTGCTTCCAAAATGAAGCAATGCCCACGGAAAAAGGGCAAGCCATCCTCATTATGGCTTATCTTATTTGTTTCACCAGGTGTTTGCAGTGTCGTGCAACCATCCGGTACCGAAGATAAAATATCACCACGACAATTCCACGCAAAAACGTCTTCGAACGGCACTTGTAGCCCGTCTGCCAAACCGAGTAGTTCCTCGTAAAAATCTGGAAAACAGGCCTTGGTGTTTTCCATTAAAAAGGCGACGGTATTGGAATGATTTCTTGCAGTGATTTCCTTCCAAATTTTTGATTGAATTAAATGCGTATGTACGGCTGCACGGCCTTGCTCTCCCATTTTGTAGCCAATTTCAAAAGGGGTGCCTGAAACTGAAAGCCATCCAATTGAGTTCTTGTTATTCAACATGAATTAAGATGTCCTGCGTTCTTGGATTTACTTGTCTAATGAGCAATCCACTTGAATCGGGGTCGAACATTACTGCAGCCAGTTTCTTAAAGTAATCCATAGGTCATCCCTCGCATTTAGCAGACCTCTTTTTCTTTTATTACCTGTTTGCAAATATTTTTGGATGTAAAGTATAATTGAAATGGTGATTACTTTTTAACTTAAATTGGACAATCAAATGACTGCTGTTTTCCACCGCACGTCTCACTCAAATCTACCCACTGCCATTAAAGGTGATGGATGCTATATTATTGATAAAATGGGAAATAGATATCTGGACGCCTGTGGCGGGGCAGCAGTATCCTGCCTTGGGCATTCTAACCAGATCGTACGTGATGCAATGCACGCCCAACTTGATCAAATCGCTTATGCCCACACTGGTTTTTTTACTTCTGAGCCAACAGAGTCACTTGCCACGATGTTGGTAAGTAGCGCACCAGCCGGTATCGAACACGCATATATCGTCTCTAGCGGATCCGAAGCAGTTGAAGCCGCCCTGAAATTAGCAAGACAATTTTTTCTCGAGAAGGGCGAACCCAGTCGTCACAAGATCATTGCTCGCCGCCAAAGCTACCACGGGAATACGCTTGGTGCTTTAGCCGCTGGTGGCAATGCATGGAGACGCCAGCAATTTGACCCCTTGTTGATCAGCGTAAGTCACATTGCGCCCTGTTATGCCTACCGCGGTCAAGTTGCTAACGAGAAAGAATATGACTACGGCCAGCGTATCGCAAATGAATTACAGGCTGAAATAGACCGCATAGGCCCAGAGAACGTAATGGCATTTCTTGCAGAACCAGTCGTCGGTGCAACACTCGGGGCCGTGCCAGCTGTCGCGGGTTATTTCAAACGCATCCGTGAGATATGCGACAGGAATGGCATTTTGCTGATCCTTGATGAAGTCATGTGTGGCATGGGTCGCACTGGATATTTATTTGCCAGCGAGTACGACGATATCCCCCCCGATATTGTCACGATCGCCAAAGGTCTCGGTGCCGGATATCAGCCAATTGGCGCGATGATGTGTTCAAATGAGATATTTGAGGCCATCGCGGATGGAAGTGGTTTCTTTCAACACGGGCATACTTACTTGGGCCACCCCATGGCGACAGCAGCCGCGAAAGCGGTGTTAATGCAGCTAAAAAAAGATGATCTAATCCCGCGGGTACGAACCTTGGGTGATCACCTCCAAAAGCGTTTAGAAGCAACATTCGCGCACCACCCAAATATTGGTGACATCCGTGGACGTGGTTTGTTCAGGGGACTGGAACTGGTTGCAGACTACAAGACCAAAGACCCGTTTGATCCATCCCGCACGATCAACAGGAAAATTAAAACAGCTGCGATGGAATATGGATTAATGTGCTATCCAATGGGCGGCACGATCGATGGAAATCGCGGCGATCACGTCTTGCTAGCACCCCCGTTCATTATTACGGAGGATCAGATTGAGGAACTCGTTGAAAAATTGAATAGTGCAATCAAAACAGTATTTGAGCAATGAGGCTGCTTGCTCAAATATTGGTTGCTTCAATAGCGTCCAGTGTACGAAAGTTGACTATACAGAAATGTCAGTGAGCATAGCAGAAAATGTAGCTAATCATATCGTATTTTGACACACAGGCAAAACTGACGTGCACACGCAGGTGTGCGACAAAATTGTTGACAATATGCTTGATGTGGACGTTCACCAAAAACTCACCACTAAATTAGCTGCAGCTTGTTCATATAGGTTGGCTCAAATTGCGACAGAAATGGTAGGGAAAGGATTCTATCAGAGCAATTTTAGCCTGCCAACGATGCTAAGCCAGTAGCTATATCCACTTGTGTAACTGAAATACTTGGTATTGGCCCCCTACGGATTTCTTCTCAATCAGTGATGGACACGGAAATTGCAGCTCAGCTTACTATTTAGAATGAAACTGGCAGCCTATTTTTAAGTCACGATATCATCTAAGGGTTTTGCCTAAAATTTGATATTGGAGAGCCAATTGTTTTGAAAAAATGCATGAGCGGCGGATTTTTCAATCGCCAAGCTCACTAAAACCACGCTGTCCGCGTAACCAAGGTTTTCCTTTTACAATGTGCACCTTCCCACTATCAACTATCAGTTGGTTGGCGTCGATCATCAAAATTTTACAAGACTTTTTGATCATACACTTTTTTTAAACTCAGGGGTTCAGATTGGGATGAAAGAATTGGAAGCATTAGACGAAATAATTCTGCCTGCGATGAAACTTCGCATCGCTTATAAAGTTGTTTTCGAAAAACTTTCACAGTTTGTGGCGATACTCCCAACCGCAAGCCAATCGAATTAGACGAATGGCCCTGCAACACCAACAATGCCACATCAGCCTGCCTGCCCGTTAATTTAATGCCATATGTTTGCGCGACCAAACGCACCATTCTCTCTGTCACACTTTCATCCCCTGGATGTGATCCAAACTGTAAATTTGTGTAATGTGAACAAACAAAGGCCTCAATGATCGGAAATACTTTTAAAGCTGTCGCTTGGTCTCGTTTTGAAAATCTTTGATTAGATCGAACATCGCGACCAAGACAAACATGAATGCTCATCTGTGCAGATAACCTAACAACGAATCCGATTTCATCAATCATGGTGGTGCGGCGATAATATTCAATAAAATATTGGTTTCTGACAAATTGATCTGGCGCTATATCCCAAATGCGATACATTCCAGCTGCATTTTGAGATCGATGAACTTCATAAAATGGGTCCAGCAGATAAGCGCCAGAAAGATAAACGGTTTTCATATGGCGATGAACGTCAGGCGTAATGCCATCCGTCATTAAAAGCAGCGGCGTTTGATCCTGGAAATAGGCCAAAATTGTAGTGTTGTCATGCTTGACCAATGCCCACAACCATCGATTTAAGTTGCTTGCAAACTTATCAGTATTCAGCGACTGGATAGTGCTAGCAATTAAGTTTTCAGTGCTTTCCATTTTTGGCGCAAGTACCTCCTTGGGGGTATATACCCCCTTAAATGATCCTAATACGCTCGAGAGTCAATTTATGGGGGTACTCACCAACCATGATGGCAAGGGAAAAGTGTGGCAGATCAAAATAACATAGCGGTAGATATTCGAAACGTGACTAAGATGTACGGCGCCTTTTCCGCCCTTGAAAAGGTGAACCTTGATATTCGCGATAATGAATTTTTCACATTACTTGGGCCGTCTGGTTGCGGCAAAACTACATTGCTTCGCACGATTGCTGGCTTCGAAGATATCACTCAGGGTGAGATCGTCCTCTACGGCCAGAACATCGCAAACCTTTTGCCAAATGAAAGACCCGTCAATACGGTTTTTCAACAGTACGCGTTGTTTCCGCATATGAACGTTACGCAGAATGTCATGTTTGGCTTGCTTCGCCTTGGCCAAGACAAGACTAGTGCAAAATTCCGCGTCGCAGAAGTGCTTGAGCTGGTTCAACTCACAAAATTTGCAGATCGTATGCCAAACCAATTGTCAGGCGGCCAACAACAGAGGGTGGCCCTCGCCCGAGCGCTTGCCCCCAGTCCGAAAGTTTTACTACTAGATGAACCTCTTTCAGCACTCGATCTTAAACTGCGCCAAGCCGTTCGTTTGGAGCTTCAACAAATTCAACATCAAACAGGAATTACTTTCGTCTTTGTCACCCACGACCAGGAAGAAGCCCTTACCATGTCTGATCGGATAGCAGTAATTAAAGGCGGTCAAGTACAACAAGTAGGCAGCGCACAAGAGGTCTACGAGGCACCAAAAAACAAATTTGTCGCAGATTTCATCGGCGAAACAAATCTACTCGATGTAAGGGTGACCGATCTGCACGATGGCAAAGGATCATGCATACTTCCTGGTGGAGTGCAAATCACATGCCCTGCGGCTGATGGCGCGCATCCTGGCCCAGGTCATCTATCTGTGCGTCCAGAGCGCATCGCAATCACATCTCCGAACGAAGGACTCGTTCAAGGCAAAGTCAAACGGCATATTTATCTCGGAACAGATATGCATGTTGAGGTCACTCTGATGGACAGCGAAACAGTGACAGTTCGTATGCAGAATTCCAGCCAAATTCAGATCCCAGAAGCCGGTCAAACCATTGGGCTTGAATTTGAAGCAGACGCTGCGCGTCTGTTGGTGGACTAATGGCAGCAGACCTTCAACCGAAAGCATCATCCAGCACCAGCACGTATGCAGGCCTAGGCATTCCACTAATACTGCCTGCATGGGCTATTATTGGCTTTTTCTTAGTACTGCCCGTCATGATGATGCTGATTTATTCATTTCTCACTAAAGAGTTCCGGGGTGGCGTAATTTGGGAGTTTTCACTGGCCGCATATGACCAATTCTTCTTTGATCGAGGCCTTTTTGGGGATGAACCACCCAAAATCGAATGGACCTACATCACCATTTTTTGGCGTTCTATCTGGCAAGCAGCCGCTGCAACGCTATTGTGCCTCGTAATTGGGTTCCCAACAGCATGGTTCATTGCCACACGCACAGCGCGTAACCGGTCCATCTGGCTGTTCTTAGTCACTATCCCTTATTGGGTTAACCTACTTATACGAACGATCTCAATGAAATTTTTAATCCGTGACAACGGCCCAATGAACGAACTCTTGATGGCATCAGGTCTGATCTCAGAGCCCATTCACATTATCAACACTAACCTCGCGGTTCAGCTAGGGTTATTCTACTCATACTTACCGTTTATGGTACTCCCGATTTATGCAGCCGTCGAACGCTATAACTTTGCTCTGTCCGAAGCTGCCGCCGACCTTTATGCCTCACGAACCATAACACTTACACAAATCATTCTACCCACTATCAAACCTGGAATCATCGCAGGCTGCATCCTTGTATTTG
>TARA_Y100000385_G_scaffold106319_2_pt1 | contig 17117 bp, 13 predicted proteins | sample TARA_Y100000385 | Tara Oceans TARA_Y100000385 (sample SAMEA2620980) | marine metagenome | biome: marine biome (ENVO:00000447); feature: surface water layer (ENVO:00002042); material: "saline water (ENVO:00002010), including plankton (ENVO:xxxxxxxx)" | depth 5 m
CTTGGAATGTTAGATGGAATTAAGTCGGTAGGAAAACTTGAAGAAAAATTAAAATTTTGGCAACACACTTTATACATCTGGATATGTTATTTTTTTATGATTTATATCTGTTTTCTTGCATTTCCATTTACTAATGATCTATCTATTGCACAAGGTCTTTTTATTATGGCTGCAGCAGCAATAGGATACTTAGTACCGGTCCCTGGAGGGATTGGGGCATATCACTATTTGGTTACCATGGCGCTCGTGGTTTTAGGTAGAACATACGAACAGGGTTTAGCTTTTGCCACAGTTGTACATGCAACACAAACATTAATGATGATATCAACAGGGATTGTCGGGTTCCTTGCCTTAACTTCGAAAAAAGAGTAATCGTCTTGAGATGTCATCAATTAAAAAAGCTTGGTTTTGTCAATCATGTGGGTCAGAACACCCGCAATGGCTTGGGCAGTGCAAATCATGTAATGAATGGAATACTCTTGTTGAAGAGGTATTAGAGAAAGGGATTAAGGATAATAAATCCTGGTCCAATAAGATTAAAAATGAACCTTTGGGAATTTCTGAAATAGATAGTCTTAAGGTAAAAAGAAAATTATCAGGAGATAATGAATTCGATCGAGTTTTAGGCGGCGGAATTGTCCCGGGCAGTATATGTCTATTGGGCGGTGAGCCTGGAATAGGTAAATCTACGTTGCTTTTACAAATTGCAATCAAAAAGAATCAAAATGTCCTTTACGTTAGCGGTGAAGAAAGCCTTCAACAGATAAAAATACGAGCAGAACGAATCGATTTAGAAAGTGATAATTGTAGCGTTTTAACAGAAATTTCAACAAAAAAAATAATCGAAGCAGCAGAAAATATATCTCCTGATCTTTTGATTATTGACTCCATTCAAACTGCTTATTCTCCAAATTTAGACTCATCGCCGGGGTCAGTTTCGCAAATAAAAGAATCAACTGCAGAATTTTTAAGATTTTCAAAAACACATAACATACCAGTAATTTTGGTAGGGCATATTACTAAGGATGGAAATCTTGCAGGCCCGAAAATATTAGAACACATGGTTGATGTAGTTCTGCAATTTGAAGGTGACAGGAATCACATTTATCGATTGCTTCGTCCTATCAAAAATCGCTACGGCAGCACTCAAGACCTAGGTGTATACCAAATGAACGATGCTGGCCTTAAAAGTGTATTAAATCCGGGGGGGATCTTGTTGAGTCAACGAGAAAAAGATAGAAGTGGTTCGGCAATTGGCATTGCTTGTGAAGGGACACAGCCTCTTCTTGTTGAGGTTCAGTCCTTAGTAAGTCCTGCTGTATATGGGACTCCTCAAAGGTCATGTACCGGTTTTGATACTCGAAGATTAAATATGCTGCTTGCCGTTTTAGAAAAAAGATGTGGTTTTAGACTGGGGGCGAAAGATGTCTTCCTTAATATAACTGGCGGAATGAAGATAGACGACCCTGCATTGGACTTAGCTGTTTGCGCAGCAATTTTGTCCAGTAATTCTGATATTCCCATCCCTCAAGGTTTTGCTTTCGCTGGAGAGGTGGGTTTGAGCGGCGAAATCAGACCTGTAAATCGGATCGAACAAAGAATAAGAGAAGGAATAAAAATTGGTTTTGAAATTATTTATTATTCTCAAAAATCCCAGTTAAAAACGTCGAATAAAAACAAAAATTGTATTCAAATTAATACTATGGAGCAAATGGTATCATCCCTTTTTGGTTGATTGTACCTCTTGGTTATTTTGAAATTAAATTTGCTATTTCGCCTAAGTCCGGCGTTATAATTATTTCGGTTCTTCTGTTCTTTGCCTTATTTTCTGAGGAAATGTTCTCAACTAAAGGCATGTGTTCTCCTCGGCCTGAAGCTTCGATTTGTTTTGCGCTAACTCCTTTTTGAATTAGGATTTTTACTACTGAGGTAGCACGCATTACTGATAGGTCCCAATTATCATTAACTTGACCTTTTCCGAAATAAGCATCATCATCTGTATGACCCTGAACAGAGATATTAAGATCCTTGTTTTCACCTAACACTTGAGCTAGTTTTTGCAATGCGGAAACTCCATCATTTTCAATTTCCCATTTACCTGAAGCAAACATTAAACGATTATCTAAACTAACATATACCTGACCATTTTTCATACTGACAGTTAGGCCTCTATTTTCAAAACCCAATAGTGCAGAGGCGATTCGATTTCTAAAATATTGTGCGGTAGAATCTTTTCTCGCAATCAAAGATTCTAATTCATTCACTCGTTTTTCCCTTAATTGTAATGCGAGTTCCAAGCTTATAAGTCTATTCTGCTCTAGCATAAGAGAATCTTCTTTAGCTGCCAATCGCTTGGCTAATCCTTCCATCTGCTCTAGCATGACTTTATTCTCTCTCAAATTTGCAGCAACCAATGAACTATTATTCTCTAAAGAATATTCATAATTCGCATTCAAATCATCATAAGACTTTTTTAACTTACGGAACCTCCTTCCACTTTTAACGGAGTCTTTAACCAATCCTTGAATTGCTATCTCCAGAACTTCCATATCCGATGAAATCTCTTTAAGGTCGGTCTTTGCTCTATCTGAAGTCGTCTTAAGAATTTGATTTTCGTTAATAACAGTATCATAAGAATTCTGCAACTCAGTATGAACCTTTGGAGAGACACAAGAAAAACATACGATAAAAATGAAGCACGAGATTATCGTGTTTTTAATATACTTAACTGACATTAGAAAAATTGAATTTTATGTAAATATACTTGGCATTTCCCAATCTAATAAAACCGGGCAGTGGTCGCTTAATTCAGGCTGGTGAAGATGAATGCATTTTTTTGCTCCTCGTGAAGCTGATGGGCTGAGCCAGAAAGCGTCGATACGCCAACCAACATTTCTATTTCGACTATCAGACTGATAACTCCACCATGTGTAATTTTCAGACTCACTATTGAAAATTCGGAAGCCATCTTTCCACCCTTCTGCATTTAAAACATCTAACCAATTCCTTTCTTCTTTTGTAAAGCCGGGAGTTCCTGAAAGCCTTGATGGGTTGTGTATGTCTTTATCCGTATGACACATATTCCAGTCTCCCGCAATAATAATATTCGAATGACTTTGGCTTAATTCATCTATGTATTGTTTAAACGCAATCAAAAAACCTAATTTATATTTTTGTCGAGCTAAACTTGATGCTCCGCTTGGTAAATAGGCGTTTACAATTACCAAATCCGAATAAATAAGCTGCATTACCCTTGCTTCATCATCCCAAAGAGGATCTCCCATTCCAAACATAACTTTTTTAGGTGGTGTTTTGGCAACAGCCAAAACACCACTGTAACCTTTTTTTACCGCTGAAAATCCAGCTGTCCAATAATCTGGAAACAATTCGTCAATTGCATTGAAGTCTCCGAACCTAACTTCTTGAAATAATAAAATATCCGCCTTTGTGGATTCCCACCATGGAATCATCCCTTTTCTTATGCATGCCCGAATGCCATTACCATTGAGGCTAATGATTTGCATTGCTTTTATTGAAGCGTCAACCTGGCTTCTCCGATTTTTTTATTCGAAGTATAAATTGCCAAATTATAAGAACCACTTTTCAAATCCGTCTGAACGTTAAAGGACAAACAGCAACCTGTTGAAGATCCATTATAATTAACAACTTGGGAAGACGAATAAATCATTTTCTCTCCCCTGACCCACATTGTCTTTTGCTTTTCATTTGTTGCTAATACTCTATTATCTGGAGTATTTATTCTTAGATATAAAGTTTTTTCTCCTCTGATAGTCAAATCGTTTTTCGCTATCGTCATACACGCTTTAATTCGATTCGCTTTAGATGCAGAATTCGTAACTTTCTCAATTCCTTTCCCATTGATTCGGTAAGCACTAGCTTCGATACTACTTAATTGAAGTTTCGCTCCTTCTTTAACTTTTTTCTCAAGAGAGCTACTTTTAACTACTTCCGCATCCAGATCTGACTGAACAGAGTCTTTGACTTCGACAATTTTTGCATATTCCCTGTTTACTGAGTCTATATCTTCAGTCAGATCAGCAATATGCTTCCTCATTGAAAAAACTTCATTTCGAAGATTTTTTATCCTCGCCTTGGATGCAGAATTCACTTGTTGAATTCTAGAAATAACCTCATTTAGTCTGGAGGTCTCCTGCGCTATAAATGCATTCAATGAATCATTTGCACTAGTTTGAGAGGTTAAATCTCTCTTATAATCCTCTAATTGAGTTATTAAGAGCACCTTTTCTTCTTCAAGCTCGTCAATATTTGTAGACTGGTCGAGTGTGAAATATGTTAATATTCCAACGAGAGCTAATAAAACAATTAACAACAAGGTCATTGTTCGCTGTCGATTCGGAGATAATTCTTGAGTCATGACGTTTTATTTTCTTAAAGTACAAATGTACAATTTCTATTAATTCTATAGAATTAAAAGCATCGCCATTAATTTTCGATGATGAACCTCTTAACGTACAATCCCATATTTGTAGTTATCTCCAGTGAATACAATCCCGAGGGCAAATCGTCTAGATCAAAAGATTTCTTTACTCCTCCCTTTTGAAGATTTTCATGACTTATTAGAACAAGGTTTCCCGCAGAGGTTCTGACTTTAAATTCAACTTCACTTGATTCAAGTAGTTCAAATTCAATATCAAATTTACCCATTGTAGGATTTGGGAAAAGTCTAATCTTTGAAAGACTTAGATCATCCAAGCTTATCACAAAATTCAAAGTATCAGCTATTATTCCACAGTCATTTTTAGCAACCACAATGGCAGTTCCAGGTCCATTGTTAGTAAAAATATGAGTCACAAAATTACCGGTATCAACAGTTCCGTCGCTAAAATACCAACCTGTGCTGTCTTGACCCGAGGCTCCCGAAACAAAATCCATTGTTACCGGATTTAAAGAAGTAACTGAATAAGATGGATTGACCATTGGAAGAGGAGAGCTAGATGTTGTATGGGATGCAGGAACTGACCAATTTGAGAACGAACCCGCACAAGAATCGCGAACATAAAAATCATAACTCGTTCCTGGAGTCAAGCCTGTAATAATTTTCATTCCTACGCTAGATGATCCCATGTTATTCACCGTCAATCCTTGACCAAGGGTGAAACCTGAAGGGCCATACTCGATAAAGGAAGCAATGTGTTGCCCCGATGATGACCAATTGACATCTGCCGTTACACAATCATTACTGGAAATAGTAACATTCGTTGGAGCCGAACATTGACCGCTCACAAAGAAATTATCAAAAAAGACATCAGGTCCATATCCGGAAATTCCATCAAATCGAAAAACGACATTTTGACCTATGTAATTTGACGGTATGGGGACTGTCTCTGTTATAAATGTTCCAGGAGAGGTTGTCCCTGACCCCGGAGAGTCAAAGGCTTGTCCCGATAAATCCACTAGAGTATCCCATGAGTTTGCAGATAAGCTACGAACCAATAATAACAAACGATCAGTAGGGTAACTAGTATTAAACTGATGACTCCAGTCAAACGACACTTGAGCGCTAGAAGTAATATTTACTGGTGGTGATTTTAATCGGGCCTTTCCACTTGACCAAGACCAGAAATTCCCACGTATCGCATAACCTGCGCCAATTGAGTAGGAAGAAAATTGTTGTGTCCCTGAAAATGTCCAGCACGATAGAGGAGTAGTATCAAAATCCTCTAAATATGGAGTGCTAAACACAGAACATAATGTCTGAATCGTAACAGGTCCTATCCAGCCTGTAAGATCATTTGGCCCGCAAGAATCACGAACGAAAACATCATATGCCGTATTTGAGCTTAGCCCAGAAATAGTATGTGGTGATGAAACATTATGAGCAATTGTTCCCGGCGTAGAACCTGTACCAGTATAAAATCCAACAGGTCCCCACATTACTGAAGAACCTTGAGGTGGGCTGGCGCTCGTCCAAGAAATATCAATTGATGAAGCAGTTGAGCCTCCTAATAAAGGAATGGGATCAGGGCAAGTTGGGACTGCCTCGACTTGAAAATTATCAAAAAAGACATCCGGACCATATCCAGAATTACCAACTATTTGGAATATTACATCTAAACCAACATATGAACTGGGCAGATATTCAAGTGTATTGACAAAAGTACCGGGAGATGTTGTTCCTGCTCCAGGACTTGCAAAATTTGAACCAGTGAGGTTTACAATAGTGTCCCAAGACGATGAAGCTACGGGACGCGCAAGAACTAATAATTGATCATTTGGATAGCTCGTAATATATTGACCGCTGTGTGACCAATCCAAGGATAGTTGGGCCAGCGCTGAGATTGTCACTGGTCTCGATGTTAAAAGGGCATAATTTCCATTGGTCCAACCCCAATAGCCACCCTCCATTGCGTTACCACCTGTCGCTAAGGAGTACGGGGCAAACTGCCTTGTCCCCCCAGAGGGATCCCAACATGCCAATTGGGTAGCATCAAAATCTTCTAGGTAAGGCATAGTTGCCGCTAGACAGGCAGTTGTAAAAGTGACTGGTCCTTGCCATGGGCCTATATTTCCAGCGCTGCAACTGTCTGCTACCCAAACTGTGTAAGTTGTCGATGGTGTCAAACCAGTTATAGAATAGGTATTTCCACTTACCAAAATTGAATTTGATACTGAACCCGTACCTGGATTAAATCCTGAAGGCCCCCAAGAAACATAAGATCCAGTTGTAACAGGGTCGCCGTGTGCCCATGCTATAGCCGCTGTCGTTGCCCCTGGATTGGCTGAAACATTTTGTGCAGGCAAACAAGTGGGTTGAACCTCAAAATAGAAGTCGTCCAAGTAAATATCATAAAATTGAGACTGTAAAACTCTCATCGCAATATGAGAATGACCAGCTGGAGTAGCAGGAAAAGCAACGGTATACTCATCAAAATTTGTAGTCAAGTCAATTGTATCTACAGCTATAAAAGTCGAAGGAGCGCCCGGCGTAGTCATCGTCCCGATAATCAATTTAGATTGACTAAACGATGAACTTTTCGCCAACCTCATCCTTATTTGAGAGTTATTTTGTTGTAGATCCGATAATAAAGGTGATATCAATGTAACATTAGATGCATTAGCTGCATATAAACGTAAATAATTGGGTGTTGAATATGCCGGCAATTGAAACGATGCTGGTAATTGTATATCTGCAACATACCCTGAACCCGCGCCGGTTAAAGACCAACACGCTGGAATATCTCCATCTTGATACGAATCCCAATTCTCATAATATCCGATTGAAGCGCTAAATGGTGCACAAAGGGTACTAAATGTGTAGGGTCCTGACCAGATCGAATTACCATTACCTTGCCCCGTACAATTCCTCAGAACATAGTAGTCATAAGTTTGGTTAGGAGACAGTCCTGAAATTGAATAATTGGAAGTCACTGCCGTGTCCAGATTTCCGGTCCCCACTGTGAATCCGGTTGGGCCCCATTGAACTACAAAATTTGACCCTGCAGAGGTCCATGATAGCGTTGCTGAAGTGTCTGATAATGCAGATATCCCAAGGGTTGTCGGCTCAGGGCATAACGGCTGCTGCTCAATCACAACATCATCTAACCATGCGTCATTGGACCACGCTGACCATCCAACAAAACGAAATTCTGCATTAACCCCATAATACGTCGAAGAATCTAAATTAAGCGTTTCCGACTTGTACGTTCCGGGTGTATTATATGTAGCCCCATCTTGAGAATCAAAAGCAGAGCCTTGCACATCCCATAAAGTATCCCAAATTGAAGAACCAGAGATACGAGCCAGCAATGCTAATCTTTCAGCATTAGATCCTCCATTGTGAGACCATTTAAATTTAACCCGCGAAAGTGAGTTTAAATTGACGGGAGCCGTGGTTAAATAGCCTACTCCATTAGATTGCCATGTGCCACCCATATCAGCATGAGCTGCATTCGCATCCTGATCCCATTGTCGGGATCCGCCGGTTAAAATAAAGCAGTTTGGAGGCCATGTAGTGAAGTCTTCAGATAAGGGCAAAGGCTGAGCAAGACAAGGAGTACACATAGTGATAGGCCCACTCCAAAGGGAGTTACCGTTTCCTGCTGCCGAGCAATTTGATCGGACGTAAAAATCATAACATGTATTTGAATTCAAACCCGAAACAATTGCAGTTGTGGAAGTGTCGTTTGTAACCGTACCTGTTCCTTGAGTGAAGCCAATAGGGCCATACTCTATATCAAATGATGATCCACTTGCCGTGTAGGAAAATGATAGAGACGAATCTGTTTTTGCTCCAGGTATTAAATAATATGGTTGAGGACAAAGAGGTGGGGCGCCAACAAAAACCGTATAATCGTGCACCTCACCATATGTGAATGAAGTACAAGACTCTGATGCCAACAGGGCGGTTCCACTCCACTTACATCTCATGCGCATCCTATGTGTCCCTTGAGATATGGTGGTCGGTATGACTATATTTTCTGAATACACCACATTGGCACCTGGACCCGCTTGAGACGCCGACCAAAGGTGCTCTCCGACATCATCAAAGTCACCATCATCATTATTGTCTATCCAGATAGCATACCACTGACTGGAATATCCTGAAGTCACGGACATGACTAATTGAGCAGTCTGTTGAATTTGGACCGTGTCAGAAGTATAGTCCGCATAGCCGTTAGTAGAGCAGCCCGTAGCAGTTTGAACTAGATTATTTAAGGTTACATCATCTAAGTTGTCGCCCACTGTACAACCTGTTGTATACAGACCTGTAGTGCAATAGGTCTGAGATTTAAGATTAAAACTAAAAGTCAGTAATAAGATGCAAAGTGCGTAAATTCGTTTCATTCTGTAAAAATGAGAAAAAAAAATTCAAGAACAATACTCGCTCACATAATTACATTGGGGGTTTACGCATTTGTGTCCATGATTATTTCATGTGCTCTTCCCGCGTCTCCTGATGGTGGACCGAGAGATACAACGCCTCCAAAAATCATTTTTAGCAGTGTTGAAAATAACTCGACAAATGTTTTAACCAATGAATTAAAATGGACATTTGATGAATATGTATTACTTCAGTCCCCGTCTCGAAACATATTTTCCTCGCCTCCCTTGCCTGAAGATACAAAGTATGAAATCCGTGGAAAATCTTTTATAATTTCATGGGACATGGATCTTTTAAGTTCATCTACATATGTCATTCAGATGGGGGCAGCCATAAAAGACCTCCATGAAGGGAATATTTTAAAAGGGATTCAATGGGTCTTTTCTACAGGGCCCTCTCTTGACTCAGGGGAAATTATTGGTCAAATCATAGACCCTTGGAGCAATAGTCCAGCAAAAGATGTTGCTGTTTGTCTTTATCCTGACGAAGGCAGTAGTGACTCTATGATCTTCCAACCTGCACTTTACTCCTCAAGAACTGACGATTCTGGATTTTATAAACTCGAATATATTGTCCAAGATAAAGGTTATAAAATCCGTGCTTTTAAGGATACAGATGGAAATAACCGATTGAGTGCTGGAGAGCTAACCCCGATAGGTTTTATTGATGAAGTTGAAGCTGATAAAATGAATTTAAAAAAGAACTCGAATAAAAAATTTTATAATATATCTCTTTTGAATTCAGAAATTTTAACGGACAGTATTATTAGTTGGACTCCTTGGGGAGCAGATAGCTCAGGAGAGCTGACTCTAAAATATTCTATCGGATGTGATTCGGTTTTAGCCAATCAAAACTTTACACCTATCGTTATTCAGCTAAAAGGAGAAAAGGGCATATATGCTGAGTGGGTTTGCCCGGCTGCTTGCGACAGTAATATCGTTACTCTAGCCGGTATTCCGCCAGGGACATACAGCTTACAGGCCTTTTATGACAGAAATCAAGACAGTATACTTAGCTCCGGAAACTACTGGAATAGGCAGACCCCAGAGTCGAGAGTATTTGCAAAGTCAAAACTCGACATCAAGGCAAATTGGTCTACAGAAACAAAATGGGAAATCGATAATATAGACCCTCAAAAAATGAAGTCATTTAATCAAAAATGAATCCGCATCGTCTAAAAACGGATATCGTTTCCTAACCGCCTGTAAGTGAATTGATTCTAATATCGAAACAGTCCACCCTTCGGTAGAATTTTTCGCTATAGAGACGTCTTCTCCCCGCGGACCAATAGTCTTTGATCCACCAATATGAGTTGAGCCAAAACCATCTTTACCAATTCGATTAACGCCGGTAACATAACATTGATTTTCAATAGCTCTTGCCCTGAGCAAAACCTCCCAAGAGTCATGTCTTGACTCCGGCCAATTAGCACAAACTAAAATTCCATCATATTCATGTTTTGTGTCAATCTTTTGCTGACGCAGCCATACCGGAAATCTCAAGTCATAACAAACTGCCAATAAAAATCTCCATTCATTAATTTCTATTATTTGTCGAGATGAGCCTCCTTGGAAAAAATCCTTTTCTCCGGCAATCCCAAAGAGATGACGTTTGTCGTATTCTTTGGACTCCCCTTGGGAGTTAAACATCATAAAACAATTTCGATATCGATCACCTTTTTGAACAAAAAGACTTCCTCCCACCCAAGCATTCTTTTTTTTTGCCCAAAGCTTTAGAGCTTCCTCAATTAATTGGACATTTAAAGGATCTACCGCCATCAACAATTCATTTTTTTTTGTCACAAATCCAGTAGCAAATGTTTCTGGCAGTAAATAAATATCCGCCTCGGGAGATCCTTCGAAATACTTATCAATAATCTCTAAATTCTGGCGAATCCTTCCCCACTCAATATCTATTTGAAGAAATGCAATTCTAATATTATTCATGATCACAATGGTAAGGATTTTTTAAAAAATTTATTTCGCTCAATAAGAAGCAATTTAATATGATCAATAAGAAGGGTAGTTTGATCCTCTGAAGTTCCGTCATAATATCCTCGAAGTCGTCCTTTGTGATCAATTAATACCAAATTCTCTGTATGTATGAAACTATGTTCATCCCAACCCTCTCCTTCTTTTAGGACTGTGAAATATGAAGTTCTCGCTAAATCATTTAATAAAGAAGGGTCCCCCGTTAGCAGCAGCCACCTCTTTGAGTCTACCTGGTTACTTCGGCCGTAATCACTTAATACCTGTGGAGAATCGTATTCAGGCATAGCTGAATGAGACATGATTTTAACAGCATCGTTATTTAAATAACTGGTTTGAACTTTTCTAAGATTCCTTGCCATATCACGGCAAATACCTGGACAGGTAGTGAAAAAATAGTTAACAATTCGGATGTCATTTTTTACATCTTCGGAAGTGATTGTATCTCCGTCTTGAGAAATTAATGAAAATTTTGAAACAACATGCCCCGTCCCAACAGACTGAATAGAATCTTCAACCAACGCTGGATTCAAATCATTAGGGCTTAGAAATGGAAGAGAATATTCAGGCTCTTGAATTTTTATAGACAAATAAACACCCACAATAAATACGAAAAGAATCGTCGCTATTTTTAAATATTCTGATTTTTTAAGGATCATATGCCTATTTTTGGGTTAGTTCGTTTAATAACTTTGGCTCGATTCATGATCTAAGTTGCTTATTAAATATTCAAAATGAAAAAGTTTAAATTATTTTTTATCCTAGCAATAGCATTGACACAATCTTGCGACCCTAGTCCTAAAGCTCCGGAAAAAGTTGATTTAGACCTTTATTTCATTCCACTTTTTAATAATTCAGAGTTTTCTTTTGAACTAGATAGCCTCATACAAAACGAAACTAAAGATACTTTAGTTTACTCTCGTGCAGATTTTCTATTATCAAATTTTCAGCTTATTTCTGATGATGATAGTATTGTGAATTTTGAAAATACTTATGCGTTTATAAAGTTTAAATCCACAGATACAGTAGAACTTCCATTATCCATCCCCTCAGGCAATTACAAGGAGCTAAGGTTTAATATTGGCTTAGACAGCTCCGTAAATCATAGCGACCCTGCCATTTGGCAAGGAGGCCATCCTTTAAATCCGTCCTTAAACAATTTACATTGGGGCTGGACTGGAGGTTATGTTTTTGCTGCTCTAGAAGGGTATTATCAGAATAGCGGTGTCAAAACTCCATGGATTTATCATGTAGCTTTAGATGAAAATAAAACTTCGATAAGCCTTCAAGGCTCACTTGACTTAACTGATTTTAAAACCTTAGAGATTAGGTGGGATTCTGAAAAAGTATTTAGTGCTACACATGCAATTAGGCCAGTCCTAGATGGCAATTTTACTCATAGTTCCAACGACAACGGATTGGCAGAAAAAATAGCTAAAAACTTGAGTACTAGTTTTAGATACGGTGATTTAGTAACAAGATCTCCATGATTTCTTCCCGGCCTTTTTTAAGTTTTATAAGCCTAATACTGATATCGAGCTGTATTGACCCCAGTAACAATAAGCCCCATATCACAACACCATACATTCTCCCTATTCCGCAGGGCTTTCCACAGCCTTTGCTTCCCGACGATAATAAACTAACAGAAGAGAGTATTTCTTTGGGTAGATTACTGTTCTATGATCCCATTCTATCATTAGACAGCTCTCAATCTTGTAGTTCATGTCATAACCCATCTTTTGGGTTTACAGATAATGGAAATAAATATAGTACCGGTGTCGATGGATCTCTAGGTTTTAGGAACTCCATGCCTTTACATAATCTAGCGTGGAGTGCCGATTTTCTTTGGGATGGAGTTATGCCTAGCCTAAGAGAGCAGGCACTAGAGCCAATACAAAATCCCACGGAAATGAAAGAGGACATTCTTAATGTCGTGGAAAAGTTAAAAAAGCAACCCCTTTACGAACAAGCTTTTAATGTGGCTTACGGAAACTCAGAAATAACTCCCGATAAAATTGGATTGGCCCTAGAGCAATTTATGATGATCATTTTGAGTGGTGGGTCAAGTAAGTTTGATAGAGTTCAAGCAGGGCTTGAGTCCTTTACCCCTGAGGAGCAAATGGGTATTCAACTATTTAATGCCGAATCCAATCCAAATGGATCTCCCAAAGGAGCAGATTGCTTTCACTGTCACGGAGGAAAACTTTTCATAAGCAATAAAATAGTCAACAACGGACTAGATACTGTATTTGCTGACCTAGGAAAAGGTGGCGTGACCGGCTTAAATACGGATAACGGGAAATTCAAAGTGCCCTCATTGAGAAATCTTGCATATACAGCTCCTTACATGCATGATGGTCGTTTTCAAACATTAGAACAGGTCCTTGAATTTTATAATAGCAATGTTAATTCCAATTCTCCGAACCTAGCGCCCGGAATGTCCGGCTTCATTCAAAGTCATAGTGGGGGAAAAGGTTTAAATTTAAATTTAAGTGAGCGACAGGCAGTAATTGCCTTTTTAAATACACTAACAGATACCCAAATAGAAACAGATACATTGTATCAAAATCCTTTTCAATAATGAAATATATAATCCTTAGCTTTTTTCTTTTTATTTCAATTAATCTTTTTGGCCAAAAAAAACTGGAGCTCAGGTTTATTACAAATGGTGTTTGCGAGATGTGTGAAAATAGAATTGAAAAATCCCTTTTGCCATTAAAAGGGGTTTGGCATGTGGAATGGGATGTAAAAACTGAAGAAACTCTTGTTGTATATTTTCCGAAAAAAATTTCTGAAAAAGAGGTTCACCAAGCGATTGCAAATGCTGGCCATGATCAAATTTGCGATTGTGAGGAACAGAAAATTCTTGCGCCTGACAAAATTTATGAGAAAATTCACAATTGCTGCAAATATCGGAATGAGAAAGTTCGTAAATCCCATGTAATAAGTGGTTAAAAATATTGGAACACTTTTAATTCTTCTTTTTCCGAATTTGCTTTTTTCGCAGGCAGACACTTCAGTATATGAAGGAATTCTATTGCCTAGTATAGAAATAAAAACAAATGCGGCCGCAAGTACAATCGCGTTGAAAGATCCTGAACTAAAAACTATAATTTCTAGAGCGGAATTAAAAAAAGCTGCATGTTGTAACCTATCTGAAAGTTTTGAAACAAACCCGAGCATTGATGTATCATTTACAGATGCTGTAACTGGGACGAAACAAATAAGACTATTTGGACTGGCTGGAAAGTATGCCCAAATAACAACTGAATTAACACCTCTCGTCCGAGGCTTATTAGCAAACTCGGGATTGTCATATATTCCTGGGGCGTGGATTCAAAGTATTCAGTTGACAAAAGGAATCGGCTCAGTGACTAATGGATTTGAATCAATGACCGGTCAGATAAATGTTGAAATATTAAAACCCGAGAATATCCTCAGTGATATCGCAGCGACGGGGAAATCTATTCTCAAAATGAATAGTTACATTAACGGGGGAGGAAGAGCTGAATCTAACTTTATTTATGGGAAACAACTCACTAATAAATGGTCTATAGGGGTCCTGGGGCATGCAAGCGGTCGAAGTCTAAAAATCGATAATAATAAAGATGGTTTTGCAGATATGCCTGTCGGTTATCAAGTGAATGGAATGATCCGAGCACGATACTTTGGGCAAAACGGTTGGGAGAGCCTCCACACTTTACATGTACTAAGTGATGATAAAGCGGGAGGTCAGATTATAGAATCTCCAGGCTTTCAAACAATTATTAACCCCTGGCGATCTGAAATGATTCAGAATAGAATAGCTTATACCTCAAAAATTGGTTGGGTAAATCCGCAAAACCCAAATCAATCCATAGGAATTATTGTAAATGGCTACCGACAAAATATGAATGGAAGCATGGGTAGTCTGGATGACCTTTTTAATAAAAAAGAAGTTAATGCTCTTCAAATTGGTGGCCTTGCGCAGGTATTATTCAGAAACGAGTGGGGGAAACTAAGCCAAACAAGCTCCGTCGGTTTGTACTACGATGAATACGATATTGAATTTAAAGCGAATGATATCGATCAAAACCGAAATTTTGTAGAGCAGAACATCGGAGTTTCTACTGAGTGGTCGTGGACTCCCAATGAATTTCTTACTTTGGTTGGTGGTGGCCGTTTGGATTGGCATTCTATTATTTCAAAGTCCCAAAATAAATTACCTTTTTCACCCCGTGTTCATATCAGACTTGCTCCTAATGAAAAAAATGTCTTCAGAATAGTCTTTGGTCAAGGGTTTAGAATGGCACTACCTATAACTGAAGAATGGGGGAAGCTCGCTAGTAATAGGCAAATCATTTGGAATCAGTATGGGAATATTTTGGGTGGTGACCAATTATCATACGAGCACTCTACAAATGCTGGAATTAGTTATACCGGAAACTTCACTTTAAACTATATGCCCGGATCCATAACTACAAATATCCACGGGACATGGTTTGATGAAGCTATTATTCAAGACTTTTGGACCTACAGAAGTCGTTACATTTATCCAGATATTACATCATCAAACCCAACTGATTTTGCAATGATATCTGGATCTGCAGGTATATCTTCAAATTATAAATTGAATAAAAACACGGAAATTCGATTAGCATATCGTTATCAAAATGTAAATATTCGAAATAAAATACACAGTACAAATTCTATCAGTATTTTGATGCCTGCAGCCTTTGTTTCTAAACACAGAGCTATGGGAAATATCAGTAGAAAATTTAAAGATGATTGGAGTGTAGATATGACCCTTCAAATTCATGGAGAGCAGCCAATACCTAGCACTCATCCATGGGCTCCAGGAATAGAAGGAAATATAATCGTTAATGCCCCAGCGCATAGAATATTAAATTGTCAAATAAGAAAATCTATTGAAAACGGGGACTTCTATATAGGTGTTGAAAATATATTTAATTTTAGACAAGAAAGTCCTATCGATGGAGTCATAAATAATAGCGAGATATTGGGACCTAACCACCCTAATTTTATTCAAAACTTTGATGCTACAAGAGTCTGGGGGCCTATTTTTGGTAGGATTGTTTACGTGGGTTTCAATTATAACTTGATCGACTAAAATGAAAGAATTTGTCATAGACTTAAAAAATATAATTCGAAACTTCCAGCTTGGATCTCAAACTGTTCATGTGCTTAAAGGGATCGATTTAACAATCAAAAAAGGGGAATATGTTGCCTTAATGGGGCCTTCTGGGAGTGGCAAATCAACATTAATGAACTTACTTGGATGTTTAGACACTCCTACATCTGGTTCTTATATGATAGCCAATCGGGATGTAAGCAAAATGAATGATAATCAATTAGCCGATGTGAGAAATAAAGAAATTGGTTTCGTTTTTCAAACCTTTAATCTGATTCCAAGACAAACTGCCCTTCAAAATGTTGCATTACCATTAGTTTATGCCGGTGAAAAAAAAGAGAAGAGAATCTCACGAGCTAAAAAAGTGTTAGATGAAGTCGGTTTATCAGATAGGATTACTCATAAGCCAAATCAATTGTCTGGTGGGCAAAGGCAGCGTGTAGCTATTGCTCGAGCGTTGGTAAATTCTCCCTCAATAATTCTTGCCGATGAACCCACAGGAAACTTAGATTCAACAACTTCAAATGAAATAATGAGGCTTTTCGAAGAAATTCATAAAAATGGAAATACCTTAATTATTGTAACCCACGAGGAGGAAATAGCGCAGCATGCGAATCGAATAATTAGGCTAAAAGATGGTAAGATTGAGAGTGATACGAATTAAAGTTCACGCTGAACTTCCACTTCCTTAAAGCCTTCGATCACATCACCAACTTTAATATCATTGAAGTTTTTGATATTTAAACCACAATCTGTTCCCTTTTTCACTTCTTTAACATCATCTTTAAACCTTTTTAAAGAGCCTAGCTCTCCAGTGTAAACAACAACAGAATCGCGAATAATACGAATTTTCGAATTTCGAGTAATTGTTCCATCAATAACCATACATCCAGCAATGGTACCAAACTTAGATATTTTAAAAGTCTCTCTGATTTCCAAAGAACATGTGATTTCTTCTTTAAAGTCAGGGGAAAGCATTCCGCCCATTGCCTCTTTAATATCATTGATTGCATCGTATATGATGCTGTAAAGGCGTATTTCAATATCTTCTTTTTCAGCGAGTTTTCTTGCTGAACCCGCAGGTCGAACTTGGAAACCTAGGATGATTGCTTTGGAAGCAGTAGCCAATAACACA
>TARA_Y100000385_G_scaffold196323_1_pt1 | contig 17087 bp, 11 predicted proteins | sample TARA_Y100000385 | Tara Oceans TARA_Y100000385 (sample SAMEA2620980) | marine metagenome | biome: marine biome (ENVO:00000447); feature: surface water layer (ENVO:00002042); material: "saline water (ENVO:00002010), including plankton (ENVO:xxxxxxxx)" | depth 5 m
ATGAATATCTAGAAAGTTTAACACAATATACTAATTCAAATTCGGAGAATAATATAGATGTAGAGATGTTGCAAAACGCTTTAGAACTTTCTAATATAAAAGTAAGAGAATGTATGGTCCCCAGGACAGATATGGCAGCTATAAATATTAAATCTTCAGTTGAACAGTTAATTAACCTTTTAATTGAAACCAAATATACAAAGATTCCTGTTTTTAAAGATAATATTGATAATATTATTGGATATGTACATTCTGCAGATTTGTTTAAAAAACCTATAACAATAAAATCTGTTATGTTGCCAATTCCTATTGTGTCGGAAAGTTTAACTGCAAATGAGATGCTAAATACTTTCATCAAGAAAAACAAAAGTATTGCACTTGTTGTAGATGAATTTGGTGGCACATCAGGCTTAGTTACTGTTGAAGATGTAACAGAAGAAATTGTTGGAGAAATTGAAGACGAACATGATATTGCAGACATAATTGATGAAAAAATATCGGATACAGAGTATTTATTTTCCTCTAGAATGGAAGTGGATCAGATAAATAATAAATATAATTTGGAATTACCGAAATCTGAAGAATACGAAACAATAGCAGGTTTGTTTTTATCATTACATGAAGATATACCAGAAAGAGGAGAGTCAATTAAGTATGAAAATAAAGTTCTACTTATTGATTCTGTTGATGAGAAGAGTATTCAACTCATCCGAATAATGGTTAAATAAATAGATATTTGATCTATTTTCATAACTCAAATAACAATTGTATATTCGCAAACTAAATTTAATTTAAGAAAATGGCAGTTTTAGAGAAAATAAGAGAAAGAACAGTTTCAATATTAGTCGTTATTGGAGTAGCATTAATTGCATTTGTTATTAGTCCAGAAGATTTATTAAAATTTTTCAATAATAATAGTAATATAGAAGTTTTTGGTAGTATAAACGGAGAGGAACTTGATCAAGATAAATATAATGAGTACTTAAGCAATTCAAAAACGCAAAATCCAGAAGAAATAGCTCATAAGAACGCATGGGGAGGTTTAGTAAATGAAAAATTAATTTCTGCAGCTGCTTCTGATTTGAATCTTACCGTTACTAATGAAGAGATAAAAGAATTACTTACAGGTTCTATTAATCCAAATAATGTTTCTCTATATTTTAAAAATTTAATTGAAGATCAATTTAACAGATATAAATCTCAAATTGAAGAACGAAAAAGAAATAATCCTAACGATACCTCTACTATACAATATGATGATTATTTTGTTGATGTTAATGGGAATTTTAGTGGAGAAAAGATTGATTCTTTTCTAGTAAATCGAGATAAATGGCCTGCAGAACAAAAGCAAGGATGGTCACAATTGGAAGATGAAATATCCAAACAAAGGTTATCTCAAAAGTATCAAACATTAATTGAGAAAGGGATCTATACTACAAAGTCTGAAATAGAAATAACATTAAATGAAAGATCTAACGCTAATGTAAAATACATTTCTATACCTTATCCAGTGGAGGAAGTAGATGTTACAGAGGAAGAGATTTTGAGCTATTATGATAAGCACATTTCAGCATATCAGAATGAAGAAGAAACCAGAAATGTAGAGTATGTTACTTTTCCTATAGTTCCTTCTACGGAGGATACTACAAAGACAGAACAGGAGATGATTAAGAAATCTCGTAATTTTGTTATTAATAGTAAATGTAAAATATTATCATTTCAAAAAGAGTCTGATATTATAGACACAAATTTTCTGGATTTAATTAAAAGTCAAGAAGGAACAGTTAAAGGTCCATATCTTATAGATGGAGTATATAGAATAGCAAAATTTTCTGAGAGTATTATTCTATCTGATTCTGTTAAAGAATACACAATAGCATACTTAGATAAAGAAATAGTGGCTTCTGAAAGCACAATAAAGGATTGTAGATATGAAGGGCAGAAATTTATTAAAGCTTCTGTTATCCATGAGGTTATGCAAGAGGATTCAAAATCAAAGAATAAGATTCTTCAATATTGGTGGATATTATTAGATATTGGTATAATATTTGTTTTGTTATATTTTATATATATTAAGAAGAGAGATGTTAAAAGATTTGTACCATACGTTGTATTACTTACAATATTAGTTGCTGTAGCTGGGATTTATTTTGACTCGGAATCAGAAGATGACGCAATGATATTCACAGATAATAGTGCTTTTAAATCTTTATCTGATAGTCTTAACATTCGTTATGATGCTGCTGATGCTGTTAATAATATGCAATTCAATATTAAAGACTTACAAGACTCAAGAGAAATTGTACAGTGGATGTTTGATGCAAATACTAAAGTGGGAGATGTGTCAAATATAACGTATAGATGTGGAGATGATTTCGTAGTAGTTAGTTTATCTGCGATTAACCCTAACGGCGATAAAATATTAGAATCAGTAAGGGATATTATTATACAAGAAATTCAAAATGATCAGAAATTTGATGATATTGCTTCACAATTATCAGGATCCCCAACATTAGAAGAGGCATCTTCTTTATTTAATACTGATACAGTTTATACTGCATCTGAAGTTAATTTTGAAAGCTTAGCAATTAATAATACTATTACTGACGCATTAGATGTTCAAAATTTCGTTGGAGCAGTTAACGCTCTAGATGAAGGAGAAACCTCTCGATTAATAAAGGGGAATAATGCAGCTTATCTTATTTATATAGTTAGTAAAGGTTCTAGAACTGAATACACTGAAGTTGAAAAAGATAAAATAAGACAAGAAAATTTATTTGGAGGCTATTATGAGCAGACACTAAAGATCCTAAAAGAAAATTCAGATATTGTAGATAACAGATCTATTTTTTATTAATAATATAATTTCTTAAAACAAGAAGAAACCCCTATTGGAAGATTGGAGTTTTTAGAGTTTTACCTTAAGATATCCATCCTATAAGAGTTTAGGTTTAGAAAAATAAATATTAGCATAGTAAATGAAACTAGTGAAGACCCACCATAGCTTATGAATGGTAATGGAATCCCTATTATAGGAGCTAAGCCAATAGTCATACTTATATTTATTATCAAATGAATAAAAAGTATGCATGCAACACTATATCCATACACTCTACAAAATTGTGATTTTTGCTTCTCCGCCAAAAATATGATTCGTAATAATAGAGTAGTGAAAACGACTAGGAAAATAAAACTCCCTAAAAACCCCCACTCTTCCCCAATAGTGCAGAAAATAAAATCTGTACTTTGTTCTGGCACAAAATCAAACCTGGTTTGTGTTCCATGTAGAAATCCTTTTCCAGAAAAACCACCCGATCCAATTGCAATTTTTGATTGAATTAAATTATATCCAGCATTTTGTGGATCAAAGTCTTTTCCTATCAAAATATTTATTCTCTCAATTTGATGAGGAGCTAAAAGATGATTATACAAATAACCGGTACTAAAAATTATTACATTTGATACTATAGCAACAATAGATGAGACTTTTAAGCTTCTAACCCTATTAGAAGAGAAATGATAAATAATAAAGATTAGAGATGTAAAAAATATAGCAACTATCGATGGATAAATTAGTAAGGAGGATAATACTAAAGCAAATAGCACTAATAAAATAATTAACACATTTCCTGATAAACCTTCTCTGTAGAAGACCAAAATAAAAGAAGTGAATACTAATGCTGTTCCCATGTCGTTCTGCAAAACAATTAAGAAAAATGGGATAAGTATTACAGTATATTTTCTTGTCATGGATCTAAATGAAAACAGGTTTTTTTTATTAAGGCTAAACATTTTCGCTAAAGCAAGAGAGGTTGTGAATTTTGCAAATTCTGAAGGTTGTATTTTAAAATTACCTATCTTGAACCATGAGTTAGCTCCACCAGTTTCTTCTGAAAAAAACAAGACTGATATCAGTGATATTATAGTTATTCCGTAAAAGACAAACGAAAGCGTATCAAAAAACCTCCAGTCAATAATCAGAATGACAAATGCTACAAACAGAGAAATTCCAATAAATAAAAGTTGTTTTCCATATTTTGTGCTTAAATCAAAAATAGAAGTCGTTATATCGTCATTATACATAGAGGCATAGATATTTATCCACCCAAAAAAAACTAAAAACAGATATAATAAAATAGTAATCCCATCAATCTTACCAAATATCTCTATTGTTTTTCTCATTATTTATTTGTCAAATTTCCGTTTATCATTTTCTCTTCTAGTATTGGTCTAGATATAGTATTATTTAGATATTTCTCAATTATTAATGTAGCAATAGGAGCCGCCCATGTAGCTCCTCCACCAGCATTTTCTACATAAACTGCAACCGCGATTTCAGGTTTTTCTTTCGGTGCAAATGCAATAAAAATAGAATGATCGTCTCCATGAGGATTTTCTGCAGTTCCTGTTTTACCGCAAATAGATATTCCTTTGACTTTACTCATAAAAGCAGTCCCATCAATATTTTCTAATACTTGTTCCATTCCATCAATTACAATTTTGAAATGTTGTGGATTAATAGACGTATGATGTTTTTTAGAAAACCTTGCAGGAATAGTGTCATTGTCAATTCTCTTAATAACATGAGGAATATAGTAAAAACCTCTATTTGCAATTATTGATGCTAGGTTTGCCATTTGAATAGGAGTACAAAGCAATTCCCCTTGCCCAATTGACATGGACAAAATAGTAGAAGATTTCCATCTTCCTTTTCGGTAATATTCATCAAAGTAGGAAGATTCAGGGATAAAACCTTTCTGTCCACTATTAAAATCATTATTTAAGTAATTACCGAAACCAAAACTTTTTACATGTTCTTTCCAAACATCATAAGATTCATAAACAGAATTGTATTTACTGTAAAAAGATTCCCATAGATTGCAAAAATATGTGTTGCAAGACACAGTGATTGCTGATTTCAGATTTACTAAATTTGGGTGTTCATGACATCTCATTATCTTGTTGTTTCCAAATTCGAAACCTCCATTACAAGCAACATGATTATGAACATTTACACTTCCTTCCTGTAGAGCAATAAGACTATTTACAATTTTTAAGGGAGAAGCAGGAGGATATGTTCCGTTTAGAGCTCGATTAAAAAGAGGTTTATTAACATCATTATACAACAAGGAATAATTTTTAGATCTTGCTCTTCCTGTCATCTGTTTTGGATTGTAATTAGGTGAAGTAACTAAGGTTAAAATTTCTCCACTACTAGGTTCAATAGATACAATTGCTCCAATTTTATTTTGCATTAATTTTTCTGAATATTTTTGCAAATCAATATCCAAAGTTGTCGTAATATTTTTTCCGTGAACAGCAAGAGTATCGTGTTTGCCATTATCAAAACTTCCTTGAGTTCTGTTAAGAGCATCTACTAACACCATTTTCATTCCTTTTTTTCCTCTGAGTTGTTTCTCATAAGAAGACTCTATTCCTGTTTTCCCCTCTAGATCGCCTTTTGTATAATACTTCTCATGAGATTTTTCTTCATCTACTTCTCCTAGAAATCCTATTATATGAGCAGCTACCTTAACATTATAATCTCTACTTGTATTTACTCTGAGATAAAAACCTTTAAAGAAGTTTAATTCCTCCTCTATTTGTAGAGAGAATTGAAGAGGAAGTTGTTGTGAAAAGACACTTTCAATATATTTAGAGTAATTTTTCGCATCTTTTAGTTTTGTTCTAACATCTTTTACAGATAGTTCGGTTAATTCACATAATCTTAAAGTATCAAATTCTACTACTTCTCTAGGTATTACCATTAAATCCTTTGATGCTTTATTTGAGACTATTAATTTCCCGTTTCTATCGTAAATCTCTCCTCTTGCAGCTTGTTGTGTTTCTGGTCTTATTGCATTGTTTTTTGAAGATCTCTTATATTCTGAATTAATAATCTGAATATAAAATAACTTTGCAATCAAAATAATTACTACTATAATGAAAATTCCTTTTATTACATTCCTCCTGCTTTGTAGATGATTATTCATTATTACTCTTTTGTTTTAAATGTAAAAAGCTGAAAAACAAGTATGATAATAAAAGTGACAACAGTACTTAAGATAATTTTCATTAGTAAGAAAATTGATATAGATGAAAAATGTTCTAGTAAAAACAAGAATGAATTATGAATAAATATTAGAGTGAGAGCATAGATACTAAATGTTTGAATTCCTAAGTTCTTCAGCCCTAACTTATCTTTATCATCAATTGAGTTTTGTGGAATAAGTATATTGTATAGGTAGGGTTTAATAAATGAAATAAATACTAAGGCAGATGAGTTTATGCCAATATCTCCTTCAAATAAATCTAAAAACAAACCTAGAAAGAAAGCATAAATAATCAGAAACCATTTTTCAGTATTTTGAGGTAGGGTTATAATTAGAATTAAGTACACAAGAGGATTAATATAATTATTAAACTGAACATTATTCAGAAACAAGACCTGTAAAAGGATGAAGAATGGAGCTAGCCATAAATATGAGTAAATATGTTTCATTTTAATTCTTCTAACTCTTCCTTAATTAAGGAGTTAATAATATATGCATTTTTTGCAGTATTCATGTCGTTCAGGAATTTAATATTTACATTACAGAGTCCGTTTTCATTTCCTTTTTTATAAGAAATTACTTTTGCAATATTTATACCTTCCGGAAAGATGGAACTAAATCCATTTGTTTGTATAGTATCTCCAATCTGAATGTTTGCATGATTTGGAATATCATTTATCATAGCGGTCATATAATTATTTGTATTCCATTTTAACGAACCATTTTGTCCGCTTCTTAAATGCCTAACACTAATTGTAGAATTTTGGTTCAAAATAGAAGTTACTTTAGAGAAGTTTTCTGAAGTTATAGAAACAATGCCAATCACTCCGTCATCTACTCTTACTCCCATACCACTTCTTACTCCATCTTTTTTACCTTTATCTATCAATATAAAATTATTCTGTTTATATATTGAATTTTTTATTATTCTACAAGGAATATATTCATATAATATTAAGTTTGTACTTTCCTTTTCTTTACTAAGAATAGAATAGAGTTTTGCATTTTCTCTTTGCAAAAATTTATTTTCATTCTTTAGGCTTAAGTATTGATTTAAATTTGAATAATAACTAAAGATAGCACCAGTATATTCCTGAGTAAAAGATAAAAATTTACTTTGCTGAAATTTATGATTTGAGATAAAAAGGAATAAAGAGAAAGATTCTATTAGAATAAATAATAGAATAAAATGATATATTTTAATAAATCGAAATAAATTTCTCATTATTAACTTTTACTGAATAAGAAAGGAGAATCCAGATGTGTTTTTCAGAGCAATACCAGTACCTCTAGCAACTGCTCTTAGTGGGTCTTCTGCAACATAAACAGGTAATTTAGTCTTCTGAGAAATTCTTTTATCTAATCCCCTAAGCATTCCACCACCACCAGTTAAATAAAGTCCAGTATTATAAATGTCCGCAGAAAGAGCAGGAGGAGTAGTAAATAAAGCATTCATAATTGCTGCTTCAATTGCTTCAATCGCATTGTTTAAGGCATTTGCAATCTCTTTATAAGTTACAACTACTTCTTTTGGAATACCATTCATAAGATCTCTACCATGAACAGGAAAATTTGGTGGAGGGTCATCTAATTCTGTCATAGCTGAACCAACATTTATTTTGATTTTTTCTGCCATATTATCTCCTATAGCAATATTATAACGAGTTTTCATATAGTTTTTAATATTATTAGTGAATTCATCACCCGCTATCTTAATAGATTTATCCGTAACAATTCCTCCTAGTGATATGACAGCAATCTCTGTTGTCCCTCCTCCAATATCAATAACCATATTCCCTTCAGGCTCCATTACATCAATACCAATACCAATAGCTGCCGCCATAGGCTCGTGTATAAGCCATACTTCTTTTGCTCCTGCATGTTCTGCAGAATCTAATACCGCTCTTTTTTCAACTTCTGTAATACCTGAAGGTATACAAATAACCATTTTTAGAGCTTGCGGAAAAAGAGTTTTCTTACGGTTTATCATTTTAATAAACCCTCTAATCATTTGTTCTGCAGAATGGAAATCGGCAATTACACCATCTTTTAATGGACGAATTGTTGTTATTCCTTTATGCGCTCTTCCATGCATTTGTCTAGCTCTCTTCCCAAATGCAATAACTTCATCAGTCTTAACATCTTTAGCTACAATAGATGGTTCGTCTACTACAACCTTATCGTTATGAATTATTAATGTGTTTGCAGTTCCTAAGTCAATAGCAATTGATTCTGTCATGAAGTCAAAAAATCCCATAATTTATTTTTTTAATGTTTAAAGTGTCTGTATCCAGTTGTAACCATTTTCATATTATTATTATTGCAATATTCAACCGATAAATTATCTTTTATAGATCCCCCTGGCTGAATGACACATTTTACCCCTTGATTATTTGCAAGTTCTACACAGTCAGGAAAAGGAAAAAATGCATCAGAAGCCATTACAGCTCCATTTAAATCAAAATTAAAGGTTTTTGCTTTTACAACCGCTTGTTTTAATGCGTCTACTCTAGAAGTTTGACCTACACCGCTAGATAAGAGTTGTTTGTTTTTAGCAAAAACTATGGTATTCGATTTTGTGTGTTTACACACTTTTGATGCAAATACCATATCTGACAATTCTTCCTCTGATGGAGATAGCTTGGTAACGGTTTTCATATCATCAATAGTATCTGTATGTAGATCTTTATCTTGATGTAAGACTCCATTTAAAACGGTTCTGAATTGAGTTTTATCTAATTCAACATTCTTTTGCGTTAATATGATTCTATTCTTTTTTGATTTTAAAATTGTAAGAGCATCTGAGTTGTAAGAAGGAGCGATAATTACTTCAAAGAAAATTTTATTTATTTCTTCTGCAGTTTCTAAATCAATTTCATTATTTGTTATTAGTACTCCACCAAAAGCAGAAACAGGATCTCCAGACAGTGCATCTTTCCAGCTGTTAACAAGTTGTTTTCTACTAGCAATACCACAAGCATTATTATGTTTCATTACTATAAAAGTAGTCTCTTCAAATTCTGAAATCAGATTTACAGCGGCATCTACATCTAACAGATTGTTGTATGAAAGTTCTTTACCGTGTAATTGGTCAAACATATCTGATAGATCTCCAAAGAAAGTTCCATTTTGATGAGGATTTTCTCCATATCTTAAGACTTTATTTTCTTTTACAGATTGTTTAAAAGCAACTTCTTCCTTATTAAAATATTTGAAAATAGCTGTGTCATAATGAGAAGAGATATTAAAAGCTTTTGATGCAAATTTCTTTCTTGTTTCTAATTGAGTTGATCCGTTTCCATTTTCTAAAATATTAAGAACATCAGAATACTGATTCATTTCAGAAACAATAAGTACATCTTTATAATTTTTGGCAGCCGCTCTGATTAATGATATTCCACCAATATCTATTTTTTCAATAATATCTTGTTCTGTTGCTGATGACTGAACTGTTTTTTCAAAAGGATAAAGGTCAACAATTACTAAATCAAATTCAGGAATGTTATATTGATTTAATTGTTCTTTATCAGAATCTAACTCTCTTCTTGATAAAATGCCACCAAAAACATTTGGGTGTAAAGTTTTAACTCTGCCCCCTAAAATAGAAGGATAGCTTGTTAAATCTTCTACTCTATTTACTTTAATTCCTTCTCCTTCAATAAAATCTTGAGTCCCTCCAGTAGAATAAATTTCTATACCGAGTTTTTCTAATTTTTTTACAATAGGTGATAATCCATCTTTATGAAAAACCGAAATAAGAGCGTTCTTTATCTTTCTTCCTTGTGTCATCTAAAATTTTTATTAGTATTGCAATTTTACTCAATTACTAGGGGATTTACAATTGAAAACAATCCTAATATGAAATGTGTTAATAACTTTTAGGATGATCAGAGATCCAGAAATTAGCTCAAAATATCTTTACAAATATCTATTGCTTTTGATGCGGAGTTTACATTCGTAATTACTAAGCTTAGTTTTGATTTCTTTTCTATCATTTCGCATGTTCCAAAATTCAATTTCAGGTATTCAAGTATTTTCCCGAACATCTCAGATTCAAAATATGTAGAATCGGTTTTTGTTGTAAAATACAATCTCATTGTTCCGTTTTTTAAAATTAACCTTTCAAAACCTAATTTTTTTGCAATCCATTTTAATCGCATTGAAGAGATTAGTTCTGTAACAGAAAGAGGAATTGTGCTAAATCGATCTTCTAAATTCTTCTGAAAATTCAATAAGCCTTTCTCATCTGAAACAGCATTTAATTCTTTATAAATATTTAGTCTTTCTTCAATATTAGAGATGTAATTATCTGGAATTAATATTTCTAAATCAGTATCAATTTGGCAATCTTTTATAAAGTATTGTTCTTTTGTTTCTTCAAAAAGTTCCTGAAATTTATCTTGTTTTAATTCTTCAATTGATTCATTTAGTATTTTTTGGTACATTTCAAAACCAATTTCATTTATAAATCCGCTCTGATCTGCACCAAGTAAATCTCCAGCTCCTCTAATGTCTAAATCTCTCATAGCGATACTAAACCCACTTCCTAGATTTGAGAATTGATCCAAAGCTTGTAATCTTTTCCTAGCATCATCTGACAACTGATGATATGGAGGACTAATTAAATAACAAAAAGCCTTCTTATTTGATCTGCCAACTCTCCCTCTCATTTGGTGTAAATCTGAGAGTCCAAAATGATTTGCATTATTTATAAGTATGGTGTTAGCATTTGGAACATCAACACCATTTTCAATAATTGTTGTGGAAACTAATATATCATAATCCCCTTCAATAAATCCAATCATACATTCTTCTAAGATCTTTCCTTCCATTTGTCCGTGCCCGACTTTTATTTTTGCATTTGGGACTAATCTTTGTAATATTCCAGCAACTTCTTTTATGTTTTCTATTCTGTTATGAATGAAAAAAACTTGTCCGTTTCTTGAGATTTCATATTGTATTGCGTCTCGGATAATCTCTTCATTAAATCCTATTATCTCTGTATGTATTGCTATTCTGTTTGGAGGAGGAGTATTGATGATTGATAAATCTCTTGCTCCTAATAATGAGAATTGTAAAGTTCTTGGAATGGGTGTTGCTGAAAGTGTAAGGATATCCACATTCTCTTTTATTTTTTTTAACTTATCTTTTATATTTACTCCAAATTTCTGTTCTTCATCAATAATTAATAATCCTAAATCTTTAAAGGTTACATCTTTACCTACAATTCTATGCGTCCCAATTAGAATATCAACTTTTCCTTCATTCAGATCTTTTAATGTTTGATTCTGCTGTTTTGTTGTTTTAAATCTGTTGATATAATCTACTTTACAAGGAAAATCTTTTAATCTATTCCGAAAAGTCTTGTAGTGTTGAAGCGCTAAAATTGTAGTAGGGACTAAAACAGCAACTTGTTTGTTATCCGCAACAGCTTTAAATGCTGCTCTGATAGCAAGTTCTGTTTTTCCGAACCCAACATCTCCACATACCAATCTGTCCATTGGAATTTCTTTTTCCATATCTTCTTTTATTGCTACGGTAGAAAGTATTTGATCTGGTGTGTCTTCCCACATAAAGGAAGCTTCTAGTTCATGCTGTAAATATGTGTCAGTAGAGTAGGAGAAACCTTTAATAGTTTTCCGTTTTGCATAAAGCTGAATAAGATTAAAAGCAATTTTCTTAATTCGACTTTTTGTTTGATTCTTGGTAGTTTGCCATCTTGTTCCTCCTAACTGATTGATGCTTGGTTGGTGCCCTTCTTTAGCTGAAAATTTTGAGATCTTGTGTAAAGAGTGAATACTGATGTATAAAATATCTCCACCTTTATAAATTAGTTTAATACTTTCTTGCTTCTTACCATTATTGTTAATTTTATGAAGACCTGAAAATTCACCAATTCCATAGTCTATATGAGTTACAAAATCACCAATTTGAAGATTTGTAAGTTGTTTTAAAGTAATAGCTTGTTTATCTGTAAATTTTGTTTTGCTCCTAAATCTATGATGACGATCAAAAATTTGATGATCTGTATAAACAGCAATTTTATTGTCATGATCAATAAATCCTTCATGCAGATTACTAACTACAGTTTTGTAAATTATTTCTTCTTTTGAGCTTTCCAAAATCTGATGAAATCTCTCTTTCTGTTCTTCAGAAGAGCAAAGTATAATATTTTTATAATTATTTTTTTGGTTATCAAGTAATTCTTGAAACAATAAATCAAACTTCTTATTAATTTTTGTTAGAGGTCTAGAATTTGATGAAATTTTAATGTCAGATGGAAAAATAATATTATTTCCAAATTCAATCATTCTGAACTCTTCTAGTTGACTTGAAAACTCACTTCCGTTAGTAAAGATTTTATCGGGAGAAATTTGAGTAATATTATTATCTTTTAGTTTATTAAATTCTTGTAAAGCCTTTTCAAAGTTTTGTTCTAAAATTCCTGTTGTATACAAAGAATCTTCTGTCCAAATTGTGCTGATTTTCGGCAAATATTCTAAGATACTTACTTGATTTTCTTCTATCTTTTTTGCTTCCGTATTTGGAATAACTGAAATTTTGTTTCTTTGTTCTACAGATAGTTGAGTATTGATATTAAATGTGCGGATACTTTCAACTTCATCATCAAAAAACTCAACACGAAATGGATTCTCATCTGCAAAAGAAAAGACGTCTACAATCCCCCCTCTAATTGAAAATTGTCCTGGATCGGTTACAAAATCTGTTTTTACAAAGTTATTTTCAATCAATATTTCTTCTAATAAATCTGGGTGATGTGTGTCTGAAACAGAAAGTGTAATGGTTTTCTTTTTTAGAGTTCTTCTACTTACTACTTTTTCAAAAATTGCTTCAGGATAACTTACAATAATAGAGTTTCTTTTATTGTTTAATTTGTTCAAAACCTCTGATCTAAGTAGAATATTTGAATTGTCAGTTTCTTCTATTTGATACGCTCTTCTGTATGATGCGGGGTAAAAGAAAATCTCATGATTTGATAAATTTTCTAGATCATTTATAAAATAGGTTGCTGTTTCTTTGTCGTTTAAAATAAATAACTGTGGAGATTTAGCATTTTTAATGATAGAAGCAGCTACAATAGATTTGTTAGATCCAATAAATCCGTTCAGCTGAATTTTACATTTTTCAATTTCTAACTCTTCAGAAATTTTATTTTTGAAAACAGATTGTGGAAATATTTGTAATAGAGATTTATTTTTCAATTTGAGTTATCTCCTGCATCATTTTTTTATACCAATCAGAGTTCGTGTTGAATGGTTTCCCTCCCTTAATTCTTTTAAAGTCAATACAAGATAGTTTATTATTATTGTCTTCATCCCAACCTACAACACCGCTAATTCCTGTTATTGCACTTTTTATAGCAAAATCAGCTAATTCAAATATTAAATCTAAATCTTTTTGGTTTGCTTTAGCTGACCTAGAGAAATACCCGCTTTTTTGTACTAATACTTTATTGGCTTTTAGTCGTTTTGCAAATTGTTTTGCAAACCATTGACCCGGATTTAGATCATCTAATCGTACATGTCCGAATGCATCTCTTAAAACTTGTCCACCTTCTTTTTCAGTTTCTGAGATGATCGTATTCATTCCAGCTCCTTCACACAAGAATATGTTTACACAATCGTGCGTATTCATTACATTATTTAATCGTTCACATTCTTTGTCAAAATCTATTTCTTCTTCAGGCAATAATACAGAATGAATGTTCCATTTTTCTTTCGTAATTTCTATTTCTGGAACAAATTGTAGATTTTGTAATCTTTTTCTGTATTCATATGCTGTAGCTGCTGTTAACCAACCACAATGTCTTCCCATTACTTCATGTATAATTAATTGTCTGTCGGATGTAGTATTTTCATTTACAATATTTTCGAAAAAGACAGCTCCTTGCTCAGCTGCCGTCCAAGCTCCTAATGTTTGTTTAATAGGAAAAACATCATTGTCAATTGTTTTTGGAAGACCAACTACTGTTAAATTATAATTATTTTCTCTTAGATAATTTGATAAATCAGCAGCTGTAGTATTGGTGTCATCACCACCAATTGTATGCAGAATAGTCACTTCATCTTTCACTAACTGATTTGCTGCAACTTCTAATGGAGTTTCTCCCTCTGAGATATATCCTTTATTTACACAATCTTCAATATTTGTTAGTTTTACTCTACTATTTCCAATAGGACTGCCACCAAAATTATATATAGCGTTAATATTATCTTTTAAAGATGAAGGAAAAGGAATCGTATTACCAAGAAGGAGTCCTTTGTATCCGTTTAAATATCCAATTATTTCTACATCAGGGCATTGATTTAAATAATTCTCGGTTAATCTAGCTATTGAAGCTGATAAGCATGGGGCAATACCTCCTGATGTTAAAAATGCAATTTTCATACAGTAATATTTAGTGCTGCAAATATCGTGTTTTTTTATGTATTTTCTAAATACTTGACTCTAGTATTTTTTCTGTTAGAATCTTAGATATTTTAACATTACTTTCAATTGTCCATCCAGCAATATGAGGAGACAATATAGTCTTTTCGCTATTAATTAAATATTGCATGTCATCAGTAAATCCAATTTTACTTAGATCTTCAAAGGAGGTTTTTTCGTATTCTAATACATCCAAGCAAGCACCTTTTAGTTTTCCACTTTTTAAAGATTTCACTATACTTTTCGTATTAGCACATTTTCCTCTTGCAGTATTAATAAAGTAAAAATCTTTTTCAAAATTATTAAAGAAATTATCATCTGCCAAATAAGTAGTTTCTTCAGTTAAAGGCACATGTAAACTGACAATATCTGCTTGTTTATATATTTTCTGCATACTACTCTGGTAGGGGTAGTCAGATAGATATTTGTCATAAGCTAATATTTTTACTCTAAATCCTTGAAGTACATTAGCAAAAGCCGATCCGTTATTTCCAAAACCTATGATTCCAACAGTTTTTCCAGCAAGTTCAATACCTCTATTATCTTCTCTTTCCCATTTTCCATTCCTCACTTCTCTATCTGATGTATTTAAGTTATTAAATAAAGATAGGAGCATGCCAATACAGTGCTCAGCAACTGATTGTCTGTTTCCTTCAGAAGCATTAAAACATTTAATATTTTTAGATTCAGCAAATTTTACATCAATATTTTCAAGACCGCTTCCAGCTCTTGCAATAAATTTTAAGTTATTTGTTTTTCTTATGAAATCGGAATCAATAATGAATCTACTTCTAATAATAATCCCTTCATAGTTATGTATTATTTTTTCAATTTCTTTTTTAGATAAATGATAAGATTCATCACAAACGAAGTTATTTTTTTGCAGATTATTTTTCAGAGAAGGGTGAACTCTATCTATAAATATAACTCTCATTTTATACAAGAATAGATTGTCCAATAAGGAAGTAAATAACTAATCCTAAAATATCATTAACAGTTGTGATGAATGGCCCCGTCGCAAGAGCTGGGTCAATCTTATATTTATCTAAAGTTAAAGGTACAAATGTTCCGAAAAGTGCAGCAAAAACAATAACAGAAAATAAGGAAAGACTAACTGTTAAACTTAAATCTATTCGGTAATTAAGTGCAAAGGTTGCTCCAAAAATAATAGCAGAACAAACAATTCCATTCAGTAGAGCGACACCTAACTCTTTTATTAATTTACTAAGGATTGTATTTATTTTAATACTTTCATTTGCTAATCCTTGCACCACAATAGCTGCAGATTGGACCCCTACATTTCCTCCCATTGCAGCTATAAGCGGAATGAAAAAAGCTAATTCAATATTTTTTTCTATTTCAAAAATTCCAATAACTTTTGCTCCTAATAATCCTCCTACAAGTCCGATTAATAACCAAGGTAAACGAGCTCTGGTAAGCTGCCATATACTATCAGAAGATTCCACGTCTTCAGTAATACCAGAAGCCATTTGATAGTCTTTTTCTGCTTCTTCTTTTACTACATCCATAACATCATCAATAGTAATTCTTCCTAATAACACTCCTTTATCATCAATAACAGGCATAGCAATTAAGTCATATTTATTCATGATGTTCGCTACTTCATCATCATCTTCTGTTGCAATAACTGAAACAATATCGTAGTTAGCAATCTCATTTATTAGAATTTTAGTTTCAGTAAGGAGTAACCTCTTTAAAGATAGAGTGCCAATAAGTTTGTCTTGATCATCAACAACATAAATTGTGTGCACTTCTTTTACTGTAGAAGATTGTTTCCTCATTTCCTTTAAACATCTAATACTAGTCCAATTTTCATTTACTTTAATAAGCTCTTTTGCCATTAATCCTCCAGCAGTATCTTCTGGATAATTAAGAAGATCTTCAATGTCAGAAGCGTGATCATCATCTTCTATTAAGGAAAGTACCTCTTCCTTTTGTTCTTTTGGAAGTTCAGAAAGTACATCTGTTGCATCATCAGACTCTAAGTTTTCAATTACCTCAATCGCAATTTCTTTAGATGATAGAGTAGAAAGAATATGTTCTCTTGTTTCATCTTCAATTTCAATCAGAATTTGTGCCGATCTTTCATCATCAATTAGTTGAAATAAATATTTAGCCTGTTTAATTGATAATTCTTCAATTATTTCAGCAATATCTGCAATATGTAAATCGCAAATTAAAGACTGTATTTTCTTGTCTGAGTTATTAAATATAAAATCAGATAATTCAGAAAGGAATTCACTATTTATTTCTTTATTCTTGGACATTTTTTGTTAAAAAGATAAATTCATCTACATTTAATTGTTCGGCTCTTTTTTGTAGTAATATTTCTGTTTTAGAATTCAAGTTTAAATTAAAAGATTTTAAGGAATTTCTCAAAGTCTTTCTTTTCTGATTATATCCTGCTTTCACAATTTTAATAAATATTTTTTCATCACATCCTAGATTTTCTCTGCCATTTCTCTTCATTTTTATGATTCCTGATTTTACTTTTGGTGGTGGGTCAAAATGATGACTATCTACTTCAAAACAATACTCAATATCATAAAAAGCTTGTAATAAAAC
>TARA_Y100000385_G_scaffold124489_1_pt1 | contig 17077 bp, 23 predicted proteins | sample TARA_Y100000385 | Tara Oceans TARA_Y100000385 (sample SAMEA2620980) | marine metagenome | biome: marine biome (ENVO:00000447); feature: surface water layer (ENVO:00002042); material: "saline water (ENVO:00002010), including plankton (ENVO:xxxxxxxx)" | depth 5 m
AGAGATGATTGCCTTTAATCGCGAGCAGCTTATAAATCCAGATTTTGAGCAGATGGGTCGTGAATTTGTTCATACCCTTGTAGATCTAGGGGTTTCTATTTAGCTATGTATGACTTCTTAATCGTAGGTGCAGGTCTCTACGGTAGCGTATTCGCAGAAAGAGCAAAGGCAGCCGGTAAGAAAGTCTTAGTTATTGATCAAAGAGACCACATTGGTGGTAATTGCTACACCGAAGAGCGTTCTGGCATAAACGTGCATGTCTACGGACCTCATATATTCCATACAGATAGTAAAGCTGTTTGGAGCTACATAAACCGTTTCGCTGAGTTTAATCATTTCGTGAATAGGGTCAAAGTTGACTACAAAGGTGAACTTTATTCTTTACCGATCAACTTGTTTACTCTTTACCAATTGTGGGGAGTGAAGACGCCAGAGGAAGCAAAAAAAACATTAGCGGCAAAGACAGCAAACATCTCCAACCCGAAAAACATGGAAGAGTGGTGCCTGGCTAACCTGGGCGAGCAAATCTACGAAACCTTTTTCAAGGGCTACACCGAAAAGCATTGGAGGCGGTCGCCTAAAGCTTTGCCTGCCTCTACGGTGCGTCGCCTGCCTATCAGGTTTACATTTGACGACAACTACTACACGCACCGCTATCAGGGAATACCAAAAGGCGGATACACGCAGATATTTGAAAAGATGCTAGACGGTGTAGAGGTAAAGCTAAACACGACCTTCGAGCCTGATTGGCGTAAGTACGCTAAAAGGCTTGTTTACTCCGGCAGGCCAGACCAACTCTTAGACTACAAGTACGGTGAGTTGCCTTACTTGACGTTGATGTTTAAGCACAAAGAGCTGCCAGGAGATTATCAAGGCAATGCAGTAATTAACTATACAGAAAAGCATTTGCCATATACCCGTTGTGTAGAGCACAAGCACTTTGAGTTTGGTAAACAAAGCAACACAATCATTACTTACGAGTACCCTGTTGACTGGCATAAAAGTGCTACACCTTACTATCCCGTACCCGGACAGCAAGAACTGTTTGAGCGTTACAAGAAAGAAATACTGGCTCAGGGAGATGTAGTTTTAGGCGGCAGGTTAGGCTTGCATAAGTATTTTGATATGCACCAGGTTATAGCTAGTGCTTTGAAAGCAGCAAAGGATACGTTATGAAATATTTAGTTACAGGCGGTGCTGGGTTTATTGGTTCAAACCTTGTCGAGCAATTGTTGCTTGATCAAAATTGTACTGTAGATGTTTGGGATAACTTATCTACGGGATCTATTACAAACTTAACTTCTGTTTGGAATAATCCTAGGTTTAAGCTGCACGGTGTAGATATTACGAATATTACTAATGATAAAAACAAACAAAGCAAATTTGACGTAATATTTCATTTAGCTGCGTTTCCGCGTATACAGCCTAGCTTTGATGCTTTGCGTGACACCTTTGCTGCTAATGTTCTCGGTACTGCCGCTGTTGTAGAGTACGCCGTAAGGTCAGGTTCGCCAAAGATAGTTGCCGTAAGCTCTTCTACCTGCGACGGCGACCCGGAAGCTAATCCGTATGCTCTGACTAAACACCATAGTGAAGAAATAATTTCTATGGCCCCTAAGATATACCCAGAACTCTGGACAGTTGCAGCACGACCTTACAACGTATATGGACCTAGACAGCCAAAAGAAGGTTCGCACGCTACGCTTATAGGTATCTTTGAAAGTCAGACAGAGCAGGGCATTCCGCTGACTATTACAGGGACAGGAGGAAAACGTAGAGACTTTACTCATGTAAACGATATATGTCGGGGTTTAACTCATTTAGCACGAAATTCGGAAGAGCTTGGTAAGTCCGGACAAGTATTTGGTTTAGGTACGGGTAAGAACTACTCTGTAATGGAAGTCGCAGAGATGTTTCAGCCGGGCAAGGCAAGGACGCATTTACCTTCACGGCGAGGAGAAGCTGATGTTACTTTGGCTAGGAACACGCCTGCCGGTTGGGAGGCTGTCACGAGTTTGGAAGAGTATGCGGCTGAGTTTCTAAAGACGAAACAATTGAGTTAAAGCAAGGCCTTACTTTATCGTCGTCTTTGAAGTGGTATATCTTTGTCTCTGGTCCAGGCGTTTCAGGAAACCTGTAATAGTTGTATATCCGCACAGGGAAACGAAAAAACTTAAAACCCGAACCTGGATTTTGCAGCAGTTTGCACATTCCTTGCTGGTCATTACCTGCAATCCTAGTCAATTTATCCCATTCTAAAACTGCGGCTTTAGCTGAAGGTTTAAAGAACATTACTCCTGCGTTTATGGGGCCTAATACTTTTGCGTCTTTTTCATCTTGGCATCTTTCAGTCACGCCAATGTCAAAGTCTTGATCCCACACTTCGTCGAAACGAGCTACCGGAAAAGCGTCTGCATCTAAGTAGGCTATTGGCTCATCTTTAAGTGCGTGTGATATAATGCTTGGCTTGTGGAGTGCTTTTGTTCTCCATGGCCCGTGCATTTGATGATACCAGCCGTGTTTTTGAAAGTGGTTATGTTTTACGTCTGCCGGTATCCCTGTACCTAACCCACCTAAGTCGTAGACTTCTAGGTCGTACTTTAATTTGTCGCATTGCCTTTGAAGTACGTCCACGTAGGTTTTAAATTTGTCGTTTGCGGCTGTTACTATTTTCATAATCTTGCTTGAAGGGTAATCCTGTGATTCTTGGAATTCTTTGTTTGCATGACGATGCAGATATTGTTGAGTCCTGTTTTAGATGGCACTTAAACAACGGAGTAGACAAGATATGCGTTATGTTTCACAACGCTACGGAGGAAACAAAAGAAGCAATTGCTCCTTTTAGCGACGAAATAGCTGTCGCACTTTATTCTACAGAAAAAAAATACAACCAGCACGTGTGGATGGACGAATTACGTCGTACTGCTTGCGATAGTTTAAATTTAACGCAAGACGATTGGTTTGTGCATTTTGATGCTGATGAGTTTTGGTCAAACCTAGAGTTGTTAAAAACCGTTCCAAAGTCGGCCCAGGCTGTATCGACGAACACCTGGATTAACTATTTACCTTACGCTACTGACGAACATAACTTTAGCGACGTTAAAGACTACGTATTTAGTAAGTTTATGCATTATGGAAGCAATTTATCTAAAGTAGCTTTAAGGGCTAGATCTACTCTTGTGACTACTACGGGCAATCACTTTGCGGTTCATTGCGTACCTAGGGGAAATAAAGGGTATTTTATTCAACCTACGCCGGGCTTAGTTGTTTGGGAGGATATTTTGATTGATCATTTTCCTTTGCGAACGTTTAAACAGTTTTCTAAAAAAGTAGAAGCGGCTAAGCGATTAGTTTTAGACCCGGATGAAAAAACAAGCTGGCATTGGAAAGAGTGGGCAACCCAAAAAAACCCTATGCATTGGTACAATGTAGTAATGCAAGGAGACCCAGAAAAAGTAAAACCAATTGACGACCGCATGAAACACAGACTTTTAAAACTAGGCGTTTGATGACTAAAAAAATCTTAGTAGTTATACCTTCGTTTGTGCCTAATAAGTGGTGCTTTGACTTACTTAAATGGCTTCAAAGGTCTGACGTGAGCCATGTGGTTCTGTTTGACAATGGCGGATCTTTTCCTAAAGCTAAAATCAAAGATTTAAGAAAAGTCGAGGTCGTTAACTCTGGCTGTAACCTTAATTGGCTTGCGTCTAATAACCTCGGAGCCACGATAGCACTTGAAAGAGGCTATGATTACGTTTGTTTTATGAACGATGATGTTTTCTTAAGTGGTAGCTTTTTCCGAGGTATGTTGCGTACCTTTGAGGTTGCGGACAACCCAGGAATAGTTGTTCCTAAATACGATGGTGGTTTTTGTAAAGCGGCTTCTGACAAAAAAACTAAACCGGCGGACTGGAGACCTCAAGACAAAGAGATAAAAGTTAATTACACCGATGGTACATGCATGCTCATGCCAACTGAGGTTATCGAAAAAGTAGGGTTTTTTGACCCGTTTTTTAGATTCCCTAATTGGGGTGCTGACGTAGATTTTTGCTACCGTGCTAGGGAAGCTGGTTATAACTGCTATGTAAGTTGCAGGGCCATGCTGTGGCACAACAATAGAAGAGGTGGGACTTCTGCGGTGGTATACTACGGCAACTTAATTAAATGGCTAAAAACTGGGCATGATCAGGCAAGAACAGACTTAGCGAAAAAATACGGTAAAAACTTTAAAGAAGTATTAAGCTTAGACGCCAAATCGTACAATATGAAGTAATCTAGCAACTAGATTCAGAGCCGATTAGAATTACAGATGTTGACTTAACAGTCTTTGTGAAAGGAAGGTGGTCAATATCTAGGCTAGGCTCGTGGCGGTTCGCTGCTTCGGGCCTAGTTTACCAACGGGACCAGCTGGTTTTGACTATAAGGAAATAGGATGACTACCCACGAACGCATAAAGCTCGCACTCGATATTCACAGTCGCATCCAAAACGTTAAAGCGATTGACTCGGAACTAACAAAATACAATCTACCTGTCCTTCAGAAGTCGGCTGCTGTTGGGGCTCACAAAGAAGAGCGAATCAAACTAGCTGCCTTGTTACAGCAGCGAAGCCTAGAGAAACAGGCCATTATGGGTCTGCTGGGCGGTGCTGCAAATATGCTTGGCAAAGGCATAATGGGTGCTGGTAGGTTCGGTGCAAAGCAACTTGGCAAAATACCTTCAAAGGTAGCACTTCCTGCGGCTGCGGCTGGAGGAGCGGTTGCAGGCACCCAATACGACCTTCCCGGTGCCGCAAAGGCTACAGGAGAATATGCTTCTAACTTAGGCAGTATTCCTTCTGACATTGGTGGCGGTTTTTATAATGCTTTGCAGCGGTTGCTGGGTAAGAAACCTACAGATAAAGATCCCGGTAAAAATAGTCGTGGATTTGCTCTGAGACCTTCACAACGTAAACCAATTTACTATCGAGCTAATAGAGCTGATTTATAAGGATAATAAGATGGCAGGGCCAAAGATATTTGGCATCGGGTTATCGAAGTCAGGGACGAATTCTTTAACAGGAGCACTGGGCGAACTAGGTTATAACGCCTGGCATGGTGGAAGTTACACTTACCACAAAGGACCTGAATTGTGGGACTCAATTCAGGCTAAAGGTAGACAATACAGGGCGGGTGATACCTCTGTAAATATTCTTGAAGGTTGTGAAGAATATGATGCAATGACGGATCACCCAATTCCTACTGTTTACAAAGAGTTAGATAAACAAATTCCTGATGCTAAGTTTATTTTGACTTATCGAAATCCGTATGACGCTTCTTTATCTATGCTGCGTATGTGTTACCCGTCCTGGAAAACCAAAATGGGTGATGATAAACCCCGCAGTTTCAGTGACCAGATCAATAAGAATGTTAGGCACATAGAAGAAGTCTTTAATTACTTCTGGGGTCGGGAAGATAAATTTATAGTTCTTGATGCCGCAAAAGGCAAAGCAAACTGGAAAATGCTTTGTGCTTTCTTAGGTCACGACCCGGCTCCTTACAATAATAAACCTTGGCCGCATAAGTTTAATGCCGCTCACTGGTTTCCAAGAAGATGGCAATCTGAAGGCAGGAAAAGCTAAAACTGATTGTATACTTTCGGGTGATGCGTTATCATGCTCTTTTGTGGTTAAGCATAAGGAGACGAAAATGCCTGTAACCCGAGATTGGATTGACGAGACGTGTGACACCCGTGGTATCAGTGCTCTCTGTGCTGATGGCTTTGATGAGGCGATTCTAGGAATGCTGGGCGATGTGGTTGCCTACAGCACGAAAAAGATTATAGATATCTTGATGGGGCAAGGCCTCAGTTACGAAGAAGCCCAAGAGCACTTTGATTTTAATATTGCTGGTTCTATGGGTGAAGGATACCCGGTTTACATAGACGATTTAGAGCATTAGGAGCAGTAGATGAAGGGAGTCATACTTGCAGGCGGCTTAGGTAGCCGCTTGCAGCCTATCACGCACGTAACAAACAAGCATTTACTACCGGTTGGGGATAGGCCGATGATCTATTACCCAATTGAGAATCTTGTAAAATCCGGAATTAAAGAAATCCTGTTAGTGACTGGCGGTCAAAACGCCGGTCATTTTTTACGCGTATTGAAGAACGGCAAAGAGCTGGGTGTGGAGCACTTAGAGTACGCTTATCAGGAAGGGGAAGGTGGCATTGCTGATGCTCTGTCCCTGGCTCGTGAGTTTGTGGGTGATGACAATTGTTGTGTCATGCTAGGCGACAACATCTACGAGTACACCATAAAGCAATACGTTCGAATGTTTGATCGAGCACCGAGGCGGTCTCACGCCCTTGTAGTTGGTAAATGCCCTGCTGGTTATGACGCTTCTAGGTTTGGTGTGTCTGTTAATACCAGTAAACAAGCCACACTTACTTACCAGCCTAGTCAAGTAATAGAGAAACCTAGTAAAGACAGCATACTTCGCATGATAGAGGTTGAGGAGCGGTTTGATATTTTAACCGGCACTTACTTTTATACCCCTGATGTGTTTGATATTTGCGGGGATTTAGAACCGTCTGCTAGAGGTGAGTTAGAGATTTCTGACGTAAACAAGGATTACATGGTCAGAAACTCATTAACGGTAGCCGTAGCAGACGGTTGGTGGACTGACGCAGGCACATTTACAAGCCTGCACAATGCGAACTGTAATATTAGAAAAAGCGGAGCTAACAAGGATGTCCTTTGATACTTTTACGCCAATCCCGTTGTTAAACAAAGAGGTTGTCCATTACGACGACAGAGGCCATTTTGCTGAGGTATGGCATAGAGAAAAGGCGTATATTCCTCATTCTGTTTTCCAGGTAAACCACAGTCACTCTAACGGGAATGTGCTTCGTGGCTTACATTGGCAAGCACCGCCTTATGGCATAGGCAAGTACGTAACTTGTTTGTACGGCTCAATCCAAGATGTAGTCGTAGACATTCGTATAAACAGTAAAACGTTTGGAAAGTGGGCTAGTTACACGTTGGCTGGCGGCCACGGCGTTGAGCCTAAAAGTACTCGAGAGTCTTTATGGGTGCCTGCTGGTTTTGCTCATGGTTTTTACGTTTTGTCGCTTACAGCAGATGTCGTTTATTTGCAGGATGGTGTGTACAACCCGCAGTACGAAAAAAGCTTACTTTATGATGACCCTGACGTGGGCATTGAGTGGCAAGGCCCGCATTTTATTGTGTCCCCTAAAGATGCTGCTGCTCCTCGTTTAAAAGACATACCGGAAACGCATTTATTTAAGAGTGTGTAAGCATGAGGCACCTGATAGTTGGCTGGCGTAGGGGCGGCATGAGCTACATCTACAAATGCTTAAAATCTCTTAACATGTCAGTAGGAAACACTTTTCAGGGCACAGGTTCTCTCGAAGAGGCTAAACAAAAACTTAAGCAAGCTAAACCTTTCGAGGTTTCTTCCGATATTGTGCCTTACCTTAGTCGTTTAGATCTACCAGACGATTTACAAGTAACCTTTTTACTTAGAGACCCTATGCGGGTTTTAAATAGTTTGTATTTCTTAGGTTTATTTCACAACGAACGAAGTTCTGAAGTGCAAACTTTTTTTAAGAACCATCTTGCAACTGAAGACATCTCTACTTCAGAATTGATAGGCAGACCTTGTCAATTTGCTTGTTTTTACCTTAGTTTTTGGCTTGATACCTACAACGCTTTAACGTTAAAAGAAAAAAAGTTTTTAAAAGTAGAAAGCTACCCGCTCGACATTCTTAAGCATTTTAAACTAACTAATAGTTCGCAGTCTTATAATGCAATGGCTCGGGTTAGGACGGACTGCAATGCGTCTAACACAATTTACAGCCTTAAATTTAATAGCTTGCCTGCTCATTGCATTTTTCCAATGAAAAGGATGTGTAAAGATCTAGGTTATTATGAGCCGTTATGGAACCCACGAGGAGGCCATGCCCACTACGTTAACCCGGAGTGGCACCACTAATGGAAGAGATAATAGTAAATAGGTTTAAGACTTACCGTAAGCTACGTTGGATTAGATCTAACTACTTGTGGCAAAGTTCTGAAAACAAATATTTAAATCAGTTTAAAATTAAAGTACAGGACGAGTCTAATCTTCCCTGTGATGTTTTATCTATTCCGTTGCCTCATTTACCTGGCAAAGAGAACGTAGCACACAAAGACACGCACTTGTACATAACCGAAGGTGTACGGGGCGAGTTTGATTACCAGGACGTTCCAATATTATGTGATAGTTCTTTTGATTACTCGTATCTAGGTCCTGTAGCTAGGCATCTTTTATCTTTTCCGCAGGTTCGTGTGCTTAGCCCAAATGTGGCTTATCGCAATGACGTTACTCAATGGCGTAGAGCCAGTTGCGGTGAATACTACGGCAGTGTGTACGACAATGTTGCTTATTACCATCAAGCCCCAACTAAAAAACAAGATAGGCCTAAGTTTTCTTTAGACATCAGAAAAAAGATCAAACCTCCAATTAGGCCTCCAACAGCACCACTTAACGATGATTTAATTGAGTATGTGCTAAAAAAACAAAAAAGATTATCTAGCCGCTCTATAGATGTTGGTTTTGCCGGTAGGATTAATTACGGCTCTGGTAACAGAAGCTATCCCAGTCATAACAGAAATGACATGCTTAAAGCATTTAAAAGGCTAAAAGTTAAAAATACGTTTCTGTTGACTTACGATGATTTTAAAGGAACTAAATGGAGAGGTAAGCAGTGTAAAAAATTAAAGTTTCCTTATGAATACTTAGATAATTTAATGGATACTAAAATTGTACTTAGCCCTTGGGGCTGGGGAACGTGGTGCATCCGGGACTTTGAGGCTTTAATTTGCGGCTGTATTGTAATAAAGCCAGTTTGCACTAACACGTTAACTTACCCAGACATCTACGACCCAAACAAACAGTTTTTTGTTTGGACGGACGTTTTGTGGAACACATTAGAAAATTCTGTAGACTATTGTTTGTCTAATTTAGACGAGTTTCAGCCAAGGGTCTTAGAGGCCCGTAAATTTTTATTAGATCATGTTTATCCAAATGATAAGTTGTATTATCACTGGACCAAAAACATTCGCAGCTATTTAGAAGAATGTTGCAACACTAGAAGTTACGCCTCAGCTGAAACTATACCTGGAAAAGACTACAGGGTTTTTAAACGAGCTTAGGAGTTTACGAAATGTCTGGTTGGCTGATTATACTTACTGGCTTAATCTACCTTTACGTTTCAGTAGATTTAATTATTTCAGGCAAGGTTGGATTAGGCATGGCGTACGCCGGTTACGCTTTTAGTAATGTCGGTTTATACCTAGCTGCAACTTCAGCTTCTTGAGGAAACATTATGGACAATCTCTACGACGTAGTAGACCTTGGAACTAAAAAAGGCGGAGCCATACGCGAGTTTTTTAGAAGGGGTGATGTATTTACTAAGTCAGGTATCAAAGCAAGTTGCCGCCCTATCAACTGTGTAGGCTATGAGCGAGAAGAGGGTGAAGAGTATAGGAAAGACGTAGAAGCTCGAGGTTACCAATTTAGGATAGCTAACCTGGCTACCGAAGAAGGAATAGCCCAGTTACCTAAAGCCCGTGTGTACCTTGCTTGGCATTTCCTAGAGCACGTACCAGATAAAACCTGGTCAGCCCGGCTAGTGAAAGCTTCTCTAGATAGGTGCCAAGATCTTGCGTGGTTTCGGCTACCTAGCTTTGAGCAAGACACAAAAAATGGAGAAGGCGTACTAAGGCAGCATGGAATGCGTTTTACCTGGACGCATTGGCGTGGTCATACTTCTCATTGGTTGGTTGAAGACTGTGTGAGTGCTATTTCTGATTGGGGAGAAGCTAACCCTAGTAGGGACTACACTATATTTATTAAACCAGCCGATAATATTAAGTCGATATCTAATAGGCGTGTTGTGCCTATAGCTGCACCTATAGACACCAATCAATATGACGCCACGATGGGTAAAAAACCTGAAGTAGCTCCTTTTAATCCCCCGGTGGTTGCTGCCTGGGAAGTTGCGGTATCTTTTAACCGCTCTCTTAAAAAATAAACCCGAAGTAAGTTTTAGTGGAAGGTATTTAAATGCGAGTGTTATTAACGGGGACTGGTGGCTTTATAGGTGCTCACACAGTTCAGTGGATATTACAAAATACAGACTGGGATATTGTAGGGTTAGAGTCTTGGCGTCCTGCCCATATTAACAATGCTATGCGGTTACATGAGGTTTTTTCGGAGTTGACACAGGAGCAAGTATCTCGGTACCGAGGCCATCAATGGGACTTAACACACGAGTTTACCGAACCCATTAAAAATTTAATTTTTGAAAAACCAATAGATGTTATCATAAGTATGGCTAGTGATAGCCGAGTGACACATAGTGTTAAGCACCCTGGGGAGACTTGGTACAATAACACGCAAATAGCATTTAATATGCTGGAATTAGCTCGTCATAATCCAGTTAAAATGTTTATTCAGGTATCTACAGATGAGGTTTATGGGGACGCAGGTTGGGATAGTCCAGGCCACCCAGAATGGGATACAATATTACCTAGCAACCCATATTCAGCGAGCAAAGCGGCACAAGAAGCACTAGCAATTTCCTATTGGCGGACGTATGGGGTTCCAGTTGTTATTACCAACACGATGAACGTAATTGGTGAATGGCAGGACCCGGAAAAGTTTTTACCCCTCGCAATTAAACGAATAGACAATGGAGAGCCGATGACTCTGTTTGCTGAGCCAGATGGTAAGACAACCTCTAGGCGGGTTTGGCTTGACGCTAAGAATATGGCAGCAGCGTTAGTTCACATCTGTAAAAACACTAAACCAAACAAATGCGAAAAAGCACAAGATAGACCAACTCGTTATCACATTATTGGTGAAACAGAACTTAGCGTAGCTGAGCTAGCAGGAATAGTTGCAACTAAGCTAGGTAAAAAACTACTTAAAAACATTGTTAGCGGCGATAAGATTCGCCCAGGTTATGATCGTAGGTATGCCCTAATAGATCAAAATTTAAAAGCCACAGGTTTTGTGCCCCCGTTTAATTTCGAGGACACAATAAAGCGGATTATTCAGTGGGCCAGGAAGCACCCGCATTGGATATTCGAGTAACGTAGCTCGTTCCGCAATTACTTTATCACGGAGGATAGTAATGGCATCACGCATAAGTTTTAGCAAGGCAGAGATATTAAAAGCGTGTGAACGCAGCGGGGGAAATGTAGCCGCTGCTGCTCGAGAGTTGGGAATAAGTCGAAGTAGACTATGGTCTCACATTAAACGTAATGGCATATTAGACCAAGTTCGTTCAAAGTTTGGAGAAGCTCCAAAAGCTAACTACAACACAAAAGCAGTATCCGCTAAGAAGCGAGAGAAGCTCGAGATAAAACCTTCTGGCGACAACTTAAGTATTGATTACTTAGGTACGCAAATACAAACAGAAGAAGAGCTGTTAGTCCATGCAGGAATAGACATGGAGCTGTACGAGATAGACCGAGTTGTTGTAAACAACTGGGAAGTTGCTGGAACCAAGAAGAACAAAGACACAGATGATTCTTTGTGGAAAACCGGCTTGCGGCAAATTAAGATTAGCCTTAAACGCAAAAAGGCTGACCAGGTTGCGGTTGAGCGTTTGATTACGGCTTTAGAAGAAAACGCTCCTATTGTCCAAAAGATTGATTACAAGAAACCAAAGAGTGTAAAGACTAAGCGGGCTCTTGAGTTGTCTATCATGGACCCTCACTACGGCATGATGGCTTACCGAGGTGAAAGCGATCACGACTATAACCTAGAAGAGTGTGAGAAGTTGTGTATGTGGTCGATAGACACGCTGATTGAGCGTGCTGCGGTCTACGGGCATTTTGATGAGATCATCTTCCCGTTTGGTAATGACTTCTTGCATCACGACAACCTGACGCACACGACGACGCGTGGAACGCTTCAGCCGGAAGGTTTGCCATACCATCACGTGTATGAGCGAGCGATTCAGCTGGCAATCACTATGGTCGAGAGAATGGCCGAGATTGCCCCTGTTAAGATCATTCAAGTTGCCGGTAATCACGACCAGGTTTCTGCTTTTACGCTCGGTCACGTCCTTAAGGCGTACTACCGAAATGACCCTAATGTGGACGTAGACGTTAGTCCATCGCCGTACAAATTCTACAGATTTGGTACAAATTTGCTTGGATTTGACCACGGACACCACGTCAGACCCGCCAGATTAGCGGCTTTAATGGCCCATGAGTGCAAAGATGTGTGGGCAGACACGACTTTTCGGGAATGGCACCTGGGAGATCAGCATCGCAAAGGATCGTCTAAACCGATTACAATGGAGGAGCAAGGCGTTAGCGTGGAATATTTACCCGCTCTGACGCCGCCAAACGCTTGGCACCGTCTGAAAGCCTTTAACTGGCAGCAACGCGGTGCTATGGGGTTTGTATGGGATTACGTTGAAGGTCCTCTTGCTCGCGTCCAGGTTAACCTAAATAGCTACACAGGTAAGCCAACTGGCAAGTAGGAGCTTTAACTCAGCGTAACGTATTGTCCGAAACCAAGGAGGGTTGTATGGCAAGTCGCTACGGTAAAAAGTTTGACCGGGTATTACGACAGCTAAGAGAAGAGTGTCCTCTAAAGACACCTATTAAAGTTCAAACCAAGGACTTAACTAAGGAGAAACTTTGCGGGTGCTGTATTGCGTATATCAGTGCAAAAGGAAAGATTGAAAAGTTTGTGATTGAAATAGATCGCAACATGCCAGTTCCTACAGCTATAGATACGTTATTACACGAATGGGCACACGCTATGGATAAGGAAGCCAACGGTATACCGACAGAACCCCATCGTAATAGCTGGGGAGAGTGTTACGCGAAGACCTGGCGTGTATACCTTGGTAAGGATGATGAAGAGGAGGAAGACGCAAAAGATTGATAATTACTTATCTACCGACTCTCAAGAGGATGTCTATATGTGAATATAGGCATCCTTTTTTTATTTAGTTTAAGTTGACATCTTCACCCAAACAGGTTACAAATCCTAAATCTAGATTTTAGGATTCTGTTTCAAAGGAGGAAGCGTTGAGAACTAGATATATCAAACCTGGTGTACGTAACCGTTTTGTGGTGCGAGGTCCTTTTACTGAAGACTTCGTGCATGTTTCTAAATTTATGATCGCGTCTGGTTTTAAGACTGCGACATTTCTTCAATACTGGAAGCATGTAGTTTTTTGGAGACGCTCTGAAGGAGGCCCAAAAGATAAGACTAAAAAACTTAATACGAATACACCCTCTAAAGACTAGCGGAGTTCTCCATGTCTTTGCCTTTAGTTTCTGCGATTATCCCTTGTATTGATGCTCGCCGTGTAAGTTTAGTTCGTAAAGCAATCAATAGCTTACTTGCATCTAATTACGACCCACTTGAAATTCTTGTGATCAATGGGGTCGGTGGGAATATATTGACTAACGATGTTTTATCTGGCGAGCCAGGTAAAGTATCGCATGTAGTAAAAGAAATACCTGTTTCTGGTTTTGCTAACGCGTCTACGATGCGAAACGCAGGAATACGGGCGGCGGCTGGAGATTGGGTGTTGCCGGTAGATGATGATGACTGGCAGCACCCGCACCGCGTAGAGTATCAAATGGCTAGACGACGCCACGGTAGGCCTTGCTTGCTTCGCTATATGTTGCAAGTAGATTTGTCTGAGTTCTCTGGTACTACTACGGCTAACTTTGACCGTAGGGTTAAAACTCGCCCTTTTATTGCTCTTAAAAACGAAGAGCAAGGGATTCCATCTACATTGTTGTTTCCCCGTAAAAAAGAATCCGGGGAGTTGTGGCTTTATGACGAAAGCCTAGATAAACAAGAACACTATGACTTGCTTGAGAGAATGCAGCTGGATGGTTTAGATTCTGTTGTTTGTCAAAACCAAAACAGTGATTTTGTGCCTAACCAGTGCAGGCCTCTTATGCAGATTGCTTTTTTTCACTCAGAAAATGTTTTAAGTTTTGAAGAGTTTTTCGGCGTAAAGAATAGGCCAGACTCGAGGAATTTTCCGGACGGACTAACAGCCACGGACGCAGAACAGCTAAAAACTGTTCTCGAAGGCTACCAGTTCGTAGTCACGTAAAAGCTTTCAAGGAAGGTATATGGCTTGGTACAACGAAGAGAGTCCTGAGACTCTCAACTTCGTAGTTGTAGGTAACGACTACGCAGGGCATTCTTTATTGCAAGCATCTTTGGCAGCTCACCCAAACATGGCTTGTCACGGAGACTTGTTTAACCCTGTAGAAAAAATACGCCGAAAAGAGCATGAAGAGTATTTTGGCGACTCAGGTAAGGTTCCTGATTGGTATCAGCCCCACACAATTAGCATAGAGCAATATCTAAACAACAAGATATTTGATAATACGCTTTTTAATGAAAAAGCAGTTGGCGTAAGGTTGAATTATTCTTTGTTTGTTAAATGCGATATTTGGGATTACGTTGATCAAAAATGCCGAGGAGGTGATTTTTGTTTGTTACACGTTACTCGGAACCCTGTTGCTTGTTTTGTCGAATACATGGCTAGCTCAGATAACGACGACGTCTTCTTCATGGGTAAAGACAGGAAGTTTGGGAGCATGATACTCGACCCACGTAAACTAACAGATTTTGTTAGAGAGCATTTGGCGAATGAGCTTAAGGTTAATAGACTTTGCAATGACAGAGCAATAATACCGTACAGTGAATTAATATTAGATAACCGTAAAACTCTAAATAAAGTCTTTAAGTTTTTAGAGGTTCCTTTTAGCCCAGCATGTGTACCTAATACTAAAAGGTTTAGCATGCAGGATACTCGTAACCGGATAGGCAATTTGCGTCAGCTTGAATCTGAGCTGCCAGGCGATGTTCTTGATTATTTACAAACCCCAAATTTATTCTGAGCCTATTAATGCCCAACCCAAAAATTGAAGATTTCACTAAGAGAGAACTTCAAGTTATCAAGCTGATAGCTAAAGACAAAAGATATAAGGATATAGCTGAAGACTTGGGCCTTCATACTGAGACAATACGGACATACGCTATGCGTATTCGTAAGAAGTTGGGAGTCAGCTCAAAAGTAGGTGTGGCCTTATGGTGGACTAAACAAAAGGATAACGATGGAAATTAACTTTAAAGACTTCGTAGTTTTGTATGACAAGACAAGCTACGAGTCTTACAAGGCTGCTTGTGTAGAGAAGTTACTTGGAGAAGGCTCTGAAGCTATTCCACAAGCGATGGCTTCGGATAGCACGGTACAGTTTCCAGACCCGCCGGAGCGTTATCCTTGCTTAGTTGCATCTTTAGTACGTGATAAACCTTCTTTAAAAGAAGGTGAGTTCGTGACGTATAGGATATTTTCTTGTTACGTTTACAAAGAGGATGCTAAATCTTTGTTGTCTGCCGAAGCTACGTTGGACCAGTCGATTATTGAAGATGTACCCGGTCTTGATTCTGATGAAGAAATGTTAGTTTCAAATAGGCCTCCTCTTGCTGACGCTGCTTTAGATATAAACAGAGAGCTATACGAGCCGCCGGTACCTAACGAAGATGAAATTAAAGTCCTTTTTTCTTCTGTCGTGGCTTTATTGGCTGAGTTAAAAGCTATTGGTGCCTTGGATATTAAACGGTTTAAAAAAGAAGCGGATAAGGCGGCAATACCTTTAAAATATGAGAAGCTTAATTCTGTAGAAAAGTTGCTTACCTTTTTAAAAGACGAATTTAATGTTGGTTAACGACGCAGATTTTCCGTGGTGGTACATGGAAATTCCTAAGACCGCGACTACAGCTATAACCCATGCATTACGAACTTACTTTGGTAAGTGTTGTGCTCCTTTTGCAAAACATTGGCCGGTGTTGCCAGATATAAAGTTTTATTTAAATAGCAAAAGTCTTGTTTCAGTAAGAGACCCTTACAGCAGAGCAATTAGTTGTTGGCAGTTTTTTTGTGACTCAGATACTGTGTCTTTAATTGAATGGTTAGATACTTGTAAACAAAAAGGTTTTGTAGACATAAACATTGAAGCAAGACCACAAAGCTATTGGCTTAATTTAAATGTATCTGACTGGGACTACGAAATACGGCAAGAGCACGTAAAGCAAGATTTAAATAAGTTTTGGAAGGATACCGTAAACCGATCTGATTCGGAAATGCAGGTTAAACGGTTAAATACTTCTGATTCTGGTAAGTGGGTGAATCGCGTAGGTAAACGAGTTAAGCGAACAAAAAAATGGCAAGAGTATTATTGCCCGGATTCGATTAAACTAGTTCAGGAGATATATGAAGAAGATTTTGAACGGTTAGCGACATATTACGACAGAGATTTTAACTCTACTCGACGAATCAATGTAGCTTAGGCTATATTATTTGAAGTGGCTTTATCGCAGACACCGATAGGTTAGGAGTCGGAAAGCAGCTAGGAGAGCAGTTAGTACGGCAGGACGGCTGCACAAGTGAAAAACCGCAGTCGGAGGATCGTTAGTTGTGTCTTTTAAGGCTAACGTAGGCTAATTAACTTAGCAGTTTTTTAGTAATGGACTTCAGGCAGGGGATCTGAAGAAGTCACTTTTACGAATCTCTTCAACAAGGACGTTTAAGAGCATGAATAAACGAGAAATTGATAATTTAAAGCAGCAAGTCAGTAAATTACAAAACAAGTCTAACCAAGGTTCTCCTAATAGTGTTTGGTTACAAGACGAAATAGTTAATTTACTTGCTACAGTTACAAATCATTTAAGCGAACGACAGAAACAAGAGGAAAACTACAATACGGCTATAGCCCGGTTATCGAGCATAGAGACAGACATTGCGAACATACGCAGAGACATTGAAAGTTTGTGCAAGGTTGTTCGCGACGGTAATGGACAGCCTTCTATGATTCACCGTTTAACCAACCTAGAGACTATCGTCGCTAATAACGTACAAGACATTGCAGAAGTAAGAACCCACGCTAACTCTATTGTAGCTGCTAAGGCTCTGAGTAAATCTCAGGTAATGGCTGGATTAGCTGGTATGATATTAACTGCTTTGTTGTCTTCT
>TARA_Y100000385_G_scaffold254010_1_pt1 | contig 17054 bp, 10 predicted proteins | sample TARA_Y100000385 | Tara Oceans TARA_Y100000385 (sample SAMEA2620980) | marine metagenome | biome: marine biome (ENVO:00000447); feature: surface water layer (ENVO:00002042); material: "saline water (ENVO:00002010), including plankton (ENVO:xxxxxxxx)" | depth 5 m
GCTATCACAAATCAACACTTGTACCACTACGGTTACAATATAGAGACGCGCCGAAGCTCCCACTATTCGGGAAAGAAGAAAAAACAAGGAGCCTGTTTTATAGCTAGATTTACCTAAACGAATTCCAAGAAACTCGTAAATGCTAATAACATTATTCTTATAGTAAACCGGCAATAAAACTTTGGCAATGAATATATATCCAAAAAAATACCCCAAGACCATTATCATATAAGTCATACCGGATGAAGAAGTCCAACCTGGAACGCTTATAAAAGTTACTCCCGATAATGAAGCTCCAATCATTCCAAAACTTACCAGAAGCCAATTGGCATTTTTATTCGCATTAAAGAAGGTAGCATTTGATGCTCCACGCGAAGTGAAGTAGCCTACAATGGCCAAAGCAGATACATAAAGAAGCAATAGAATTAAAAAGAGTGAATTGTTCATGCAACAAATATGCGCAATCCCTTACATTTGAGACGCAATGAATTTTTCAAGTCGTAAAATAGAATTAGCTGTAGAAGAAATCTCAAGGCTACCAGGTATTGGTAAAAAGACCGCTTTACGCCTTGCCTTGCACTTATTACGTAGGCCAGCAAGACAGACAGAGGATCTCAGTGCAGCACTTTTAGATTTAAGAAAAAACACCACCTTTTGCAGCGAATGCCATACTATTTCGGACACTGAAATCTGCGCTATATGCATTAGTCCCAAAAGAGAACAAAGTATAGTATGTATTGTGGAAGATGTTAGAGACGTTATGGCCATAGAAAATACAGGCGGATACAATGGCGTATACCACGTGCTCGGGGGGTTAATATCGCCAATGGATGGCATTGGACCGGGTGATTTAACCATTGATGCACTTTTAGATAGAATGCAATCGGGTAAAATAAAAGAAGTAGTTTTTGCGTTAAACACCACTATGGAAGGCGATACCACAAACTTTTACCTGTACCGTAAAATCAAAGATTTTGATGCTACCCTGACAACTATTGCACGCGGTATAGCTGTTGGTGATGAATTAGAGTTTGCAGACGAAGTAACCCTGGGACGAAGTATTCAACATCGCATCCCCTACGAACAAAGCCTACCGCAATAATGCTAGACCTGAGCATCGTTATTGTTAATTACAACGTCAAAGAATTTCTGACGCAATGCATTGATAGCATTTATAAAAGCTCAACGTCCTCTTCTTTTGAGGTTATAGTAGTGGATAATAATAGTAATGATTCTGGCGAGAGTGCTATTTGCAAGCAGTTTCCTTCAATTCAGTGGGTTAATAACTCGGAAAACATTGGGTTTGGCAAAGCAAATAATATTGGGTTTGAAGCTGCAAAAGGCAAGTATACGCTCATTCTAAATCCTGATACGGTATTGCAATCTGATACTATTGAAAAGTGCGTAAATTATTTAGAACTCCATCCAGAAGTTGGCGGTTTGGGCATTCAGGGAATTGATGGCAGTGGCAGGTTTCTCCCTGAAAGCAAACGATCACTTCCTACACCCTTGGTTGCTTTTTGGAAAATCACGGGTCTCAGCTCAATCTTTCCTAAATCTCCAACATTTGCACGTTATCATCTGGGACATCTAGATAAAAATCAAAATCACGAAGTTGATATTCTTGTAGGGTGTTTCATGATGGTGCCTACAATTTTGCTGCGCAAAGTCAAAGGTTTTGATGCACGATACTTTATGTATGGCGAGGATATAGATCTGAGCTATGAACTCCAAAAAACAGGTAAGAAAAACATCTACTTCTCCGAAAGTAAAATCATTCATTATAAAGGAGAAAGCACCAAACGCGGGAGCCTAAACTATGTGCGCATGTTTTACAAAGCCATGGTATTATTTGCGCAAAAGCAATTCAGTGGAAGTGCGGCTTGGGCATACAAACTACTTATTTACTTAGGAATTTATTTAAGGGGTTCTCTTGCTGTAATCGCTCGTATTGCAAAAAGTACGTTTGCTCCGGCATTTGATGGAGCCTTACTTTTTATTGTGCTAAATCAAAGCAAAACTTACTGGGAACTAAATCACAGATTTATCAATGGCGGCTCTTACCCCGACTTTTATACTTTCCAAATTCAGTGTTCCTATGTTTTGATTTGGATTTTTGGACTCTGGATAGGCGGCGCTTATTTTAAAGGAACGCAACCTAAACACCTGATTCGTTCCATGTTTGTTACCACCGTTTTAATCGGCTTCCTGTACGGACTTTTACCAGAAGAGCTGCGCTTTTCAAGAGCTTTACTTATACTTGGCGCTTTGATTGGAACAACCATTCTATTGACGTATAGAGCAATCATAACGGCATTAACGGGCCAGCGACTTTTTCATGAAGAACAGAAACAACCTCGAATTATTTTTTACGGAAATAACTCTAATTTTGACGCACTGCGGAAAATATTAAACGAAAGCAAGGTCCAACCTGCCTTTGAGTGGAATCAAAATCCTGTTGAAAACAATGATCTGGAAACATTGCGTGCGCTCATCCGTTTGTACCGTATCAATGAGTTAATCATTGATAACTCTTCTACTAGTTTTGATAAGCTCATAGAATTAACCGAACAACTCGGAGCGGAAACTTCAATCAAGTCATTTTTACCTCAGCAGGGTTTTATAATTGGTTCTGATAGTAGTCTTAGTCAGGGTACTACTTATAAAAAACAGTTTTTAATAAGTGACCCTAACTATTTGCGACAGCGCAGAATTTATGAGGTGGCCCTTACCTTTTTTGTACTTATTGTTCCCCTCTCCTTTCTTACTGCATTAATCTACGGGCGAATAAAAGGCTGGCACATTTGGATTCAAAACGCCGGAAACATCTTATTGGGGAAAAAAGCTTTAATCGGCTACTCTGTACATTTAGGTAAAAAGTTTTCACTACCAGAATTGCCCGCTCCAATTTTTGACATTTGCAGAGAATTACCCAAGGAATTAGACTTTGTTCAAAATGCCAAAGCCTTCATTGAGGATTATGCAAAAGAGGCTAGAATCCGTACCGATCTATTGCGCTTATGGCAATTAACCAAATACTAAACTGTATGAATTTCCACAGTTTTTTGCCGTAAATTCGAGGACAATAAACCGAAATATCAATGGCTCAATTAGAATTAATTTTACCCAAAATGGGCGAATCCGTTGCTGAAGCCACTATTACTACGTGGCTAAAAAATGAAGGAGACTTCATTGAGGCTGAGGAAAGCGTTGTTGAAGTAGCTACAGACAAAGTAGATAGTGAAGTTCCTTCACCAGTTAGCGGCAAGCTCATTAAAATCATAAGTAATGTTAATGATGTCGCCCAAGTTGGTGAGGCTATTGCTATCATTGAAACTGAAGGTACTAACGAGTCAACTTCAGTACATGAACCCGTTTCTGCTCCGGTTGAAGAAGTCGCTGCAAAAATTGAAACTCAAGTTGCTGCCGCTGCAGAAACTGTTACTCCGCCTATATTAAGTGCTCCCATTTCTAAAAAGTCAAATGGTAGGTTTTATTCTCCTCTTGTGCGCAGTATGGCCAAAGAGGAAGGAATAAATCAAACTGAATTAGACGGTATTCCTGGTTCTGGCAAGGACGGACGTGTGACTAAAAAAGATGTATTGACCTATCTTGAAGGTGGTCGTGTGGGATCTACCCCAATAAAAACAGAGTCATCGACGGTGCCAGCGGCTGCGGCTGCGGCTGCGGCTTCAACTCCAGCTGTCCAGAAGACAGCACCTGCCCCTAGTGTAACTGCAGCGCCGGGAGACGAAATTATAGAGATGGATCGCATGAGAAAGCTCATTGCAGATCATATGGTAAACTCTGTCAAAACATCTCCCCATGTGACTTCTTTTGTTGAAGCAGACATGACTAAGATTGTTTTATGGAGAAATAAGATCAAGAATAGCTTCTTGGAGAAACATGGTGAAAAAATCACCTTTACGCCTATTATCATGGAGGCCATTGTAAGGGCCATCCAAGACTTCCCAATGATCAATGTGAGTGTTGACGGCTCCAATATTATTAAACACAGCGCCATTAATTTAGGTATGGCTGCTGCACTACCCTCCGGCAATTTAATTGTCCCAGTAGTGAAAAACGCAGATCAATTGAGCTTGTTAGGTCTTACCAAAGCTGTAAATGATCTTGCAACAAGAGCACGAAATAATGCTTTAAAGCCTGATGAAGTATCTGGAGGCACCTATACCGTAACGAATGTGGGAACCTTTGGCAACTTGCTGGGAACCCCAATCATAAATCAGCCTCAAGTAGCTATCATGGCTGCTGGAGCTATAGTGAAAAAACCTGCTGTTGTAGAAACACCAGAAGGCGATTTGATTGCAGTTCGGCACAAAATGTTCCTCAGTCACAGCTACGACCACAGGGTAGTAGATGGTGCATTGGGTGGAAAGTTTGTGAAGCGCGTAGCTGATTATCTAGAATCGTGGGACTTGAATAGAGAAATTTAAGCTCAACACATTAAACCGTATTTTAGAACCGCCTTCGGGCGGTTTTTTTAACCCTATATTTTGATTCTCATGCAACTTAACCTTCAACGTCCTATTTGCATTTTTGACCTGGAAACCACAGGAGTGAACGTAACTAACGACAGAATTGTTGAAATCTGTATTCACAAAGTGGAACCATCAGGTAAAGAAGAGACGCACACCTGGAGAGTAAACCCTACTATTCCCATCCCAACAGGATCCTCCTTGGTTCACGGTATTTACGATCACGATATTGCCAATGAGCTCACCTTTTCAGAAATAGCACCTGAGGTCCATCAATTAATAAGTGACAGTGATTTAGCCGGATTTAATAGTAACAAGTTCGATATTCCTTTATTAGTAGAGGAATTCCTTCGCGCGGGAATTGATTTTGACATGAGTAACAGGAGAGCTGTTGATGTTCAGAATATCTTTCATAGGATGGAGCAACGCACACTAAGTGCGGCATTCAAATTTTATTGTAACCAAAATTTAGAAAACGCCCATAGTGCCGAAGCAGATGTATTGGCCACGTTTGAAATATTAAAGGCACAAATACAGCGTTACGATGAATTAGAAAATGACATGAACTTCTTAGCCGATTTTTCTAATCGTCAAAAAGTAGCCGACTTTGCAGGATTCATTGCCTTTAATGATAGCGAAGAGGAAGTTTTCACCTTCGGAAAGTATAGAGGTAAAACAATAAAAGAAGTATTAAGTGAAAACCCAGGGTATTATAGCTGGATACAAAACGCCGATTTTCCCTTGTACACAAAAAAGGTGTTGACTGCCATCAGATTAAGAGAATTTAATAAAGGTTAATTATGAAGATCATCTGTATTGGTCGCAACTACGCGAAGCATGCGGCTGAATTAAATAATCCAGTTCCAGAGGAACCGGTTGTGTTTATGAAACCAGACACTGCTATTCTCTTGAAGAAACATCCCTTTTTCATTCCAGAACACAGTAATGAAGTTCATCACGAAATAGAATTAGTCGTTAAAATAAACCGACTTGGGAAGCATATCGAATCACGTTTTGCCCATAAATACTATGATGAAGTTGGATTGGGAATTGATTTTACTGCACGCGACGTTCAAGCTGATTGTAAGAAAAAGGGGTTGCCCTGGGAAAAAGCTAAAGCCTTTGATGGTTCGGCAGCAGTAAGTAGGTTTTTCAAAATTAAGGAGTTGAATCAACCTATTACAAACATCCCATTCCACTTGGATATCAATGGTAAAACAGTACAATCGGGCAATACCAAAAACATGTTGTTTCCCGTAGATAAATTAATTGCGCATGTCAGTAAGTACTTTACGCTAAAAACCGGTGATTTATTATTTACAGGAACCCCCGCTGGTGTTGGTCAAGTCTATAAAAACGATCTTTTGGAATTGTACTTAGAGGATAAACGCATCTTCTATTTCAATGTCAAATAATTTTACTCAATCGGCAAGAATCACTTTCTCTCATTCTTTGAAGACTTTTAGCTCTAGCCAAGTCGGGCGCATCGGCATTTTTATATATTTGTAAATACCTGAAAAAGGTTAACTCAAAAGCGTTTAGCAATGAAGAAAAGCTTAGTAGCTACCCTCCTTTTTGTTGTCTCTGCAACTACAGCATTCGGTCAATTTGCCCCACCAATTGACACGGTTTTTACAGAAAATTTTGATGGTGCTTTAGGTGCAGACTCTATCGCCGCCAATTACAACACAGATTCCTTAAATGCCATTAGAACGTGGAATGACACTGCTTTCTTGAGCACCACTGGATTAAGTTCATTTCATACTCAGATTTACACATCCGATTCTATCATTTTTGAAAGTGATGCCTTTAGCACTGTTTCATATAACAACGTGAGATTCACTTTCGACCACATTTGTAAAATACGTTTCATACAAAAAGCCTATGTACAAATGTCCAGAGATAACGGGACAACTTGGGTGAATTTGACTGGTCCTGATTACAGAGGAGAGTCGCCCCAATTCGCCGCACAAGGTTGGTTCAACGAACTATCCTATCCTTCAGCTCTTTTATCTCCCTATTGGGAAGGACCTACCATAGGCAACAACAATTCAGGTACAACGCCAACAAATGCCTGGTGGGCAAGAGAAACTTTTGATATTGGTTCCTACTTAGGAGCTTTTGACGCAGTAAACAACCAAGACGGATTCGCAGCATGTAAAATTCGTTTCATAATGACAAATAAGACAGGTACTCCGTCTCCAAATGCACTAGCAGGATGGTTTGTTGATAACATCATGGTAGAAGCTGCCCCTTGTGAATTGGAACCCCCTGTCATTGATTGGGTTAATGTAAGTCAACCAGCCCAACCCATTGGAGCAAGATACATGCCCGACCAAGACGTTAGGTTCAAAGGAGAGGATAATGTAGGAGTAGATAGCTCAAAAATTTACTTTAGAAGATACGATTGGTCTGCGAGTACATGGACGGCTTGGCGCGACTCATTAATGACTCCGAGCAATACAAACGGCTGTCCACTTGCAGCAAATTTTGCATATACGTTTAATGGAATAAGTGTAAACGACACTATAGAATGGTATGTTCGAATTTTCGACTGCGCCTGTCCTAATGTCATCAGGAGCCCGCTCGAGTCAGCTACGAATACTACGAACAAATTTTGGCGTGAACCTGCTCTTCCAGCTATATGTGGAGCTACCACTCCTTCTACCTTCCCTTTTTCCTCTACCCTACCATTTACTGAAGACTTTGAAGATCCGGTATATTGGGTTGCTGGTTCTGGCGCAGGACTTTCTGGAACCGCTCATAGAGGCGGTTGGCCTTCACAAAACCCAGCCGTGGGTAAGAACTTCAATGTTATCCCTACTCAAAACACCATTGGCTACGCGTGGTCCATTCGAATAGGACAAACATCTTCTTTTCAAACTGGACCTGATAGTGACGCCTCACCTTCTATTTCTGGTAAATACATTTACACAGAAGCTAGCCAAGGGAATAATAACTCCATTACACACATGAGACCTCCGTGTATTGATTTAAGTAATCTGACTTGTGCTTTGCTTGAATTCGATTACCACATGTATGGATCGGAAATAAACAAACTTAGGATTAGTATTGATACAGGGAGAAACACAAGCAATTGGACGTTGTTGGAGGATATTGTAGGACAACAACAAACAAAATCTAACGATCCGTGGCAGAAATATTCTGTTGACCTTACAGACTACATTGGTGATTATGCTAGGTTGCGTTTTACAGGAATCCGCGGCCTAGGGGCAAAAGGTGATATTGCTGTAGATAACATCAACGTTTATGAGCCTACTATCTATGAAGTAGCGCTGCGTGAAGTATTCAATCCTCAAAACGGTTATTGTTCTTACAATAACAATGAATTGTTGGATTTATGGGTTCAGAATAACGGGTGTGCTACTCTTGATACCATTCCTGTATCTTGGACTTACGACTACACGGATTTAGCAGGTACAACTACCTCTGTGACTCACACAGAGTTGATAGCCAATAAGACATTGGAAACTGGAGATTCCACCTTTTACACATTTACTACCGGTCCGGACTTAAGTAGTTACGGAACGTATAACATTACTGTCTATACACACTTGGCGGGTGACAGCCTCTTTAGCAATGACTCTATAGGCCCTATTAGGATTGTGCACGAAGAACCGTTTTCAAACTTCCCTTATGTGTTAGATTTTGATGATGCAGCAACCATACCAGGTAACAACACACCTTTCAATCCTGGTACATTCTCCAATACAGTATTTACGGCTACACCAGCAAGTAATAGTGGAAATTATGCTTTCATGGTGGGTACAAGCTATACACCAACTGTAGGGACTGGACCTATTTCTGATTATAGTAAAAATGGAAACTATTTAGTTGCAGAAGGTGATTTTGGAATATCCCCAACGAGTGCCACACTTCTTTCAAGATGTCTCGATCTTTCGGGTATGACAGAACCGGTGCTGCAATTCCGTCATCACATGTGCGGCGCAGACATTGGAGCAATTCGCGTACAATGGATACAAGCTGGAGAGAATTTTTGGTCAAACCCTATGTCTCCTTATACGATAACCCTGGCAGATGAAAAAGATGCATGGAGTCACTATGAGTTGGACCTGAGTGCCCAAGCTGGCAATATCATCAAAATCAGATTCATTGCTCAGAAATCTGGATTAGGGATTGCTGCAGACATCGCCTTTGATGATATTGCAATTTTTGATAAAGCCAATGTTGATGTTGGTGTAGATAGAATAAATACTCCTGGTGCGCGAATCAATATGACCGGGGGACCAGCGGCGAAGCGATTAAATATCAATTTGAGAAACTTTGGTGTACAAACTCAGAATAACATTCCAATTAGCTACACTGTTACCCCGACTTGTGGAGCAAATGCAGGGGTAAGCACAACATATAGTTTTACCCATACCGGTTCTATTGCACCAGGTTCAGAAGACGTTGCAATTGATGCAACCAATACAGTAGCTTGGCCTAAGGGTTCTTTTGAAGTATATGCCTGGACTACGAAAACTGGAGATAGCAATTCTTGGAATGATAGCGCATATACATCTTCAACGGGCTGGCCAGAACAATACATTCAGGGCGGGTTCATTGAAGATTTTGAAAATTGCGCTGTAGGAGATACAAGCGGATTCTTCGCTTCGGGTGATCTAAATATATTTAAGACAGGTTCAATTACTGCCTTAGGTGGCAATAATGGCTACGCCTCCGGGGTCAATATGGTAGCACAAGGAGGACTTGAAGAATACCTATATTTCCCAAGATTCATTGGCTTTGACACCATTGCAGGTGCAGAATTACGAATCACTCACGATATTGACTTAGGTGCAGGAGATGTTGCATTAATAGAATCTCAATCAGGAGGTCAATGGAACACTGTAGGGTTATGGGATCCACAGGGAGTTATCAGCACCAATTGGTACAATACTGGTACCTCAGTAGTTGCAGATGCTTGGATTGGCACCATTGGCCAGCAAACAAGTATTTGGCCGTTATATGCTTATAATTTCTCAGCAGCTCCATTGGTTCTAAGAGCTAGATTACTCACCGTAGGCGGCAATAAAGACGGATGGAACTTTGATAAAATAGAGGTTTATGTACCTCCTCAAAATAGTGCAGCTCCTATCAATTTAACTACAATAGAATACTTAGCCGTTCCAGATCAAAATAATCACATCACAGTGAATATTAAGAATACTGGAGCCAAAGTTTTAGATAGCTGCATGGCAGAATACAGCGTAGATGGTGGCGTAACGTGGTCATCCCCTGAAAAAGTGATTTTCAATCCACCACTGATTCCCCGGAAAACAGCTTGGTATGATTTTATTGCTCCTTGGGTAAATCCTACAAGTGGACCTCATAATATATGTGTTAGAACTTCCTTACCTGACAGCAAACCGGATAATGATACCTCTGACGATGAAATCTGTAAGGATATTATCGTACTAGGTAAAATAGACATGTCTGTTGATAGTTCTTATTGTAATGATTTTGATGATCCTACTCTAGAATCCTGGTTAACGCTAAATACCTTCGTAAAAGACGGGAATTCCATTTGGGAAGAAGGAACGCCAAATAATGCACCACTCGTAAGTACGAATTCCGGTGTGAATGCATGGGCTACCGATCTCAACACGAATTACAATAAGAGAGATTCTTCTTCCTTATTCACACCAGTATTTGCTATAGATTCCGGCGAAATTTACACCTATGAATTCATGCATCAGTTCTCAACAGAATTGTACCATGATGGAGGTACCGTGGATATTACATTTGATGGAGGTATTACCTGGCATACGGTTGGCACCAACTTATATGGAGCTACTTGGTTCAATACGAGTTTTGTGACCTCTCTGGATGTTTACAAGCCAGGCTGGTCCGGATTAAGTGGAGGATGGATACCAGCGAAGATTAATTTGAGCGTGGATACCGCTAGGAATGCCATCTTCCGATTTAGATTTTCTTCGGACGAGACTATTAATAAAGCTGGATGGGCAATAGATGATTTTTGTTTCTATCAAAGCGATAGTCAAGACCGCGTATATGTAATCGGAGAAGAAGAGCTTGAACATTACATCGGAGTCGGTAAGATTCATCCAAATCCAACTTCTGGGTTCGCTCAATTGCCGATTTCATTCCAAAGCGAGGCAGACGTTACTATCAGTATTAGAAATACCCAAGGTCAACTCATGATGACACAAACTGTGCACGGTGAAGAGGGAATCAACACCTACCCTATTGAAACTAGTGGTTGGGCGTCAGGTATGTACTTAGTGGAGACACTATCTCCTCTAGGATCAGACGTACAAAGATTGATTGTTGAATAAACATTTAACTCTTTTTTTTTCACCCTCGTCTTCTTCTATTGAAGTGGCGGGGGTGTTTTTTTATGCGATTGTGTCAGTTCTTTTTAAAGACTAAAGACAAATATTCCGCTTTACAACACTCTAACTGATAGGTTGTCAGTCATTTATACCAAGGCATGACAATTGGTGACTATTATACAATCCAAGACCTATTCATATGAATATTGATAAATTCACCACAAAGAGCCAAGGAATTATTTCAGCCGCACAGTTTTCTGCAACGGATAAGAATCACGGGAATGTAGCTGCACTGCATCTTTTGGAGTCACTTATTACGGAAGATATTAGTGTGCTACCATTTGTATTAAAACAAGCTGAAGTCAACATTGAGATTCTTCAAAAAACAGTAAAAGCCGCTGTGCTAAGCCTCCCAAAGATTGGTAATCAGACCGAAACCTCAATGGGAAGAGAAGCAGCCTATGTACTTCAAAAATCATTGCAGATCGCAAATAATATGAAAGATGATTATGTAGCTAGCGAGCATCTTTTAATGGCACTTATTGAAGATAAGGGTACTGCAGGAAAACTAATAAACGATACTGGGTTAACAAAAAGACTCGCAGCAGAGTCTATTGCATCATTACGAAAAGGCAGAAAAGCAAATAGTACAAGTGCAGAAAGTAGTTACAATAGTCTTGAGAAATACGCTAAAAACCTGAATAAGATGGCTGAACAGGGTCGTTTAGACCCTGTAATTGGCAGAGGGGATGAAATTCGCCGTGTATTACAAATCCTATCAAGAAGAACAAAAAACAACCCCATTCTTGTTGGTGAACCAGGAGTTGGAAAAACAGCTATAGCAGAAGGCCTGGCACAACGTATTCTCAAAGGTGATGCTCCAGAAAATCTTCAAGATAAAACAGTTTACAGTCTAGATATGGGTGCCCTACTAGCAGGAGCTAAATACAAAGGAGAATTTGAAGAACGGCTAAAATCAGTTGTAAAAGAGGTCATAGCAAGCGAGGGAAACATATTACTTTTCATAGATGAAATACATACTTTAATTGGTGCCGGTAAGAGCGAGGGAGCTATGGATGCCGCTAACATTCTGAAGCCTGCCCTAGCAAGAGGTGAATTAAGAGCAATAGGAGCAACAACTCTAGATGAGTATCAGAAGTACTTTGAAAAAGACAAAGCACTCGAACGCAGGTTCCAAAAAGTTCTAGTAGAAGAACCAGATATTGAGAGCAGTATAAGTATCCTACGCGGTATCAAAGAGAAATACGAGACACATCATAAAGTGCGTATAAAAGATGCAGCTATTATAAGTGCCGTTGAATTAAGTGCTAGATACATAAGTGAACGTTTCCTACCGGACAAAGCAATTGACTTGATGGATGAAGCATCCTCAAAAATTCGCATGGAAATCAATTCGAAGCCAGTAGAATTAGATATTCTTGACCGCAAAATCTTACAATTAGAAATTGAGCAGGAAGGTATTAAGCGAGAAGACGATAAAAAGAAATTGGCAGCTATAAAATCGGAGCTTGGAGACTTGTATGAGGAGCGTGATGGACTGAACGCAGTTTGGGAGCGAGAAAAAAGTCATGCTGACCAAATACAAGAAACTAAAGAGCAATTCGAAAATCTTCGTGCTGAAGCAGAACGAGAAGAACGCAACGGAAACTATGGACGTGTAGCGGAAATACGCTACGGATTAATGCAAGATTTAGAAGCTAATCTTGAAAAGGCTGAAAAAGAGTTTGAAGAGAAGGATCGTACCATGATCAAAGAAGAAGTTACTTCCGAAGATATTGCAGAAGTAGTGAGTCGTTGGACGGGCATTCCTCTGAACAAAATGTTAGAGAGCGAACGTTCTAAGTTGCTTCATCTAGAAGAAGAATTAGAAAAGCGTGTGGTTGGACAAGATTCGGCAATTATAGCTGTAAGTGATGCTATACGCAGATCAAGAGCTGGCTTAGGCGACCCTAATAAGCCTATTGGTAGCTTTCTATTTTTAGGGACTACAGGGGTTGGAAAAACAGAGTTAGCAAAGGCACTAGCAAGCTGCTTGTTCAATGACGAAGGACAACTTACGCGCATAGATATGTCCGAATTCCAAGAAAAGCATAGTGTTAGCAGACTTTTAGGAGCGCCTCCTGGATATGTGGGGTATGATGAGGGCGGTCAATTAACTGAAGCCGTTAGGCGTATGCCTTACAGTGTGGTATTACTTGATGAAATTGAAAAAGCACACCCTGATACCTTTAATGTGCTCCTTCAAGTATTAGATGACGGGCACCTTACAGACAACAAAGGACGTTTAGTGAACTTTAAGAATACCATAATCATCATGACCAGTAATGTGGGCTCCTCCATAATCAATGACGCCCTTGACAGTTGGACAGGAGAGCATATTGAAACCCTAATGCAGCGACTCAAACCTGAACTTATTGGGATGCTAAAGAGTACTATGAGACCTGAGTTTCTTAATAGGATTGATGATATCAATGTGTTCTCTCCTCTTGGCAAACAGCATATGGTAAGTATTGTGAAGCTGCAGTTGGAAGTGGTGAAAAGTAGATTGATTAGTCAGCAAATTACACTTGAAGCTTCCTCAGAAGCAGTTGCTTTTCTTGCTGAAGTAGGGTATGACCCACAGTATGGAGCAAGACCCATTAAACGAGCTGTTCAAGAACTTGTATTGAATGCTTTATCTAAAAGTATCATTTCTGGCAAAGTAACAGGGGATGATGTAATACTATTAGACGCCTTTGAAGACAAGCTAGTATTTAGGAATGTTGAATTACCTCTAAAAAGAGAAGGTATTTAACGATAGATCCTGCGTCTATTCAAATATGAAGTCCACTTACGTTGGTTTATCAAATGCCCCGCATAATTTTTTGCAAAGGCATGATAACCGGGCTGATCAGGATTAGCGCACATATAGATATAATCGTGCTCAGGAGCATTTAAGACCGCCAAAAGGGCTGCTCTTTCAGGAACACAAATAGGTCCTGGGGGAAGCCCTTTGATTTTATAGGTATTATAGGGATCATCAATCAATAAGTCCTTTTTTAGGACTCTTCTCACCGCAAGGTTTGGATTTTCACGTTTTAGAGCATAAATCACGGTAGGATCTGCTTGAAGACTCATGCCCTTAGCTAATCTATTCAGATACAATCTAGCGACAAGAGGTCTATCATCCGGTTTACTGCTTTCCTTCATCACAATTGAGGCTAGAATGCTCACTTCTGCTGCAGAAAGTCCAAGAGCAACTGCCTTATCCATATTTGCTGGTGACCAAAATCTTATTGTGTTTTGGTATAATTTTTCCGCAATTTCAGACGCAGAGGCGTTCCAATACACTTCATAAGTATCTGGCAAGTAAGCACCATAGATAGCGGCACCTTCCCAGCCCTTCTTTTCAGTTTGTAGGGCATCCAATAAACTCAAGCTATCTGCCATAATTTGTTTACTGAGCTGGCCCGCAATATGGCCGAGATTCTCTGCAGTGTTGAATTGAATAGTAATCGGCTCTTGAAAACCAGCCATGAGTGTATTGACAATTGTATTTGAGCTTTGACCGCTTTTGATAATGTAGTGACCTGGCTTAGGTGATACAAGTCCTTTTTTTTTCGCAAGCATCAAGAATCCCTCAGGGGAAAGCAAAACCTCATCCTCTATAAATTGTGAATACAGCTGATTTATTGTCGTTTCCTGATCTATAAATAGGGTATATGGGGTAATGGATTCGTTCACATTCGCCTCAAAGAGTGCGTTATAACCTTTGTAAACAAGCGTTATTAATACCGCTGGAATGAGAACTCCTACAATGATAATGATGGTCTTTCTCATGATTGCACAAGTTGAAAGATATGAGCGTCTTGAAATTCGCCTTTTACCCATATCCACTGCTGCAAGATACCGGAAGAAGTAAAATCTAAGGATTCAAATAGTGCAATTGAAGCTTTATTATCTGCGGGTGCAACTGCGTATAGCATATTTAAACCTAATGTTCCTAGAAGATAATGTATAAATGAGCCCAAGGCCATTTTAGCTAAACCCTTTCCTTGTGACTCTTGATTTATTACTATGCCTATACCTCCTTTTCTTGAAACAGGATCGTAATCATAAATATCTACGGCGCCTAAAGGCATGCCTTCCACTTCTAATATCAATCGCAATTGGCCGTCTCTGACCAAATTACCCGGTTGACTGCTAATATAGGATGAAAGAACATCTTTACTCCAAGGTTCTTTACTTATCCCTAGATGCCACAATTCAGTGTCATTCTCAATAGAATATAGCCAATCCAAATCCGTTGCTTCCAATGCTCGCAAAAACCCTAATTCTCCTACGCTTATCATACCTTCCAAATGCCTTCAAAACTTCTAGTTGCAAGTCCTTCTAAAACAACGTCCGTAAACGGTCCCTTGCCGTTAAAACGCACTATTAATTCTCCACCCAAAGCACTAATACTTACTGGGGACTCCGTTAGGCCTTGATCTACCGCCACCATGGCAGCCGCAACAGCCCCAGTACCACAGGCTAAGGTTTCGTCTTCCACCCCACGCTCATAAGTCCGTATAGAAAAGCCGTTACTTAAGGGTGCAAGTGAATTAACATTGGTACCATCATCACCGTATGCAAGACGAATAGGACGCGCAAAACCTATAAAATCATTGGGATGCTGTTCCACTACTTCTACATGATGGGGACTGCCTGTATCCACAAAAAAAGCTCCATTTCTAGCCTCCACAGCCTTGGCATCAGACATGCCTAGTGCTACTTGATTTGACTCAACTTCTGCCCAATGAGGTCCATCAATGGCATGAAAATAAAATTTGTCTGAAACCATACCTAGATCCTCTGCAAATTTAGCTATACATCTACCCCCGTTGCCGCACATTGTACTTTCGCTGCCGTCTGCGTTGAAATAGACCATATAAAAATGATCTCCATTTTGCCTTGGCGACTCAAGATAAATTAAGCCGTCTGCTCCAATGCCAAATTTCCGCTCGCACATCTTACTAATTTGTTCCTTGGACAAATTGACGCGATGCTGCCGACAGTCTAGCAGGATAAAGTCATTTCCTGCGCCTTGGTATTTATAAAACCTTAGGTTCATCCCTCAATAGGTGTTAAAAGGCGTTAAAGTTATGCACCTACGCAGAATATATACGTTGATTGGTGTATAATTTGAAGTTACGATGTTATCCAATTTAAAGGAAATACTATGAAGATAAATGCTAAATCAATCGGTTTGTTTATTCTACTATTTGCAGTTGGTGGAATAGTATCATTAGCGGGAGCGCATGCATTAGGATGGACGGGTAAAACTGTAGTTATTGAACACACACCCAGTCCTGCTAATACTGCCCTTACAAACTTCCCCTCAAGCAATGCCGCAGTGCCTACAGATTTTGTGGAGGCTGCAGAAGCGTCCGTAGAGGCCGTTGTGCACGTTAAAATAACTGCAGAACGCACTCAGAATTACTACAATCCATTAAATGACTTATTCTTTGGTCGTCCCTCAACTCCACAAAAACAAGAGATTCAAGGTTCGGGTTCAGGAGTCATTTTAAGCAATGACGGATATATTGTTACCAATAATCACGTGATTAAGGATGCCAAGGAAATCACAGTGGTTACTGCCAATAACGATGAGTACGAAGCCGTTTTAATTGGTACGGACCCTACTACAGATATTGCATTATTAAAAATTGACGCCGAAGATTTAAAGACGATAGTAGTAGCTAACTCTGATGCCGTTAGACTTGGACAGTGGGTTTTGGCGGTGGGCAACCCCTTTAATTTGACGAGTACTGTGACTGCAGGAATTATTTCTGCCAAAGGACGCGATATCAACATAATTGACGAACAAAGTGCTATTGAGAGCTTCATTCAAACAGATGCTGCTGTGAATCCAGGAAATTCTGGTGGAGCACTTGTAAACACAGGTGGAGAGCTTGTGGGAATTAATACGGCTATTTCATCTAGAAGCGGTTCATTTGAGGGATATAGTTTTGCCGTTCCTGCAAATCTTGTAATGAAGGTTGTAGGAGACCTTAAAGAGTTCGGGAAAGTACAGCGTGCATTTATGGGCATTAATTACAATGAACTCAATGCAACACTAAGTGAAGAATTAAAATTAGCCGTTAACTCAGGAGTGTATGTGGCCAATGTTTTAGAAAATGGCGCCGCGGATGATGCTGGCATCATAAAAGGTGATGTGATTATCAATGTAGAAGGA
>TARA_Y100000385_G_C13109348_1_pt1 | contig 17053 bp, 15 predicted proteins | sample TARA_Y100000385 | Tara Oceans TARA_Y100000385 (sample SAMEA2620980) | marine metagenome | biome: marine biome (ENVO:00000447); feature: surface water layer (ENVO:00002042); material: "saline water (ENVO:00002010), including plankton (ENVO:xxxxxxxx)" | depth 5 m
AACAAATGCAACCGCAACAACAAATACCACCGCAACAACAAATGCAACCGCAACAACAAATACCACTACAACAACAAATGCCACCACAACAACAAATGCAACCACAACAACAAATGCCACAAAAAATTAAGCAGATACAAACTAGTTCAAAACCACAACCAAGACCACAACCAAGACCACAACCAAGACCACAACCAAGACCACAGCCAAGACCACAACCTAGAAAAAGACAACAACAACAACAACAACAACAAACTCTACCGCAATCTAAACAGAACCCCCTTATAGAAATACATAATCCATTTCATAAACTAAAAGAAGAATGTAAAATGGCATCTATAGTTTTTATTTTAATTATTTTTATAAACTCACCTCCTGTTCAAAATATATTATCTGGTTATATTCCATTTATTGGATCTACATCTATAATCGCAATGGTATTCAATGCATTAATCGTATCATTATTATATTTGGCTATTCAAAAATGTATCAATTAAATTTTCCGTATTTTTATCAGTACCTTTTAAATATACGCGATTAAATTTTCCTAAAGTAACTAAATTTTCAATACTTTCTAAAACAATAGTAGCTGATTTACTTATATCGTATGTATATGTATTGTGTTTCCATTCTGCAATATATTTAATTTTACTTGGAAAACTATGAAAAGGAATTTCTACTGGCATGGTTTTTTGTAATTTAAGTTTTCTAGCTGATTGTTCGTAAGATAATAACGTACCTAAAGAATAACATTTTCTTGTATCCGGGTAATATATTTTATCAAGTTCACTAATACTCATTGATTCCGATTTTTTCTTTTCTGGAAATAATTCTAAAAGAGATAAAAAAGTATGAGGAGATATTTTTGTATCAAAACCGGTTTTAATTTGTTTACCAAAATAAGTAATTTCTTCCATAATAATTACATGTCAAACAGTTTTAAATCAAACTAAAAAAATTGAAAGATCTGTTTAAATATAAATTAAGTTCTTATATATAAAATATGTCCAAACTTATCAAAAATGCTTCAGATATTAGATTTAAACAATTAGAAGAACGATATGGTATTCCTTGTAATGATATTATTAAAGACCATATAAAACAAACGTTTGAAAAATCTTCTGATATTAAAAAAAATATGGATGCTAAAGAAATAGCGGATTTATTTCAATGGGATTTATTTCCATCTGCATGGGAACAAGAACTAAATAAATCTCGAATTAAAGATGCAATGTTAGAGACTGAGCTAATTGAATTAAAGCGTGAAAATGGCGAAGAGTGTCCAGGATGTGGTAAAAATACATTGAAAGTTATAGCTACTAAACAAATGAGGAGTGCAGATGAAGATGATACAAAAGCTCGACTATGTGCTTGGTGTGGTTATAACGATCGACAATCATAATTTTGTAATATAAACATTTATTTTTTTCTTTATAAAATCATAATGGACTCACCAACAAGAGAAAGAGTTTTAAAAATAGAAGAAAATGCGCAAAAAAAAAGTTATTTAGTAAATCATCCAACTAAAAACGAATTATCTAAAATGAATGAAATTATATATGATTTTATAATTAAAAACAAAAGAATTGTTTTAGGCGGGAGTGCTATTAATGCAATTTTGAAAAATAATGGAAAAGAAGGGATTTATCCAACAAAATTAGAAACATTGAATGATATATATGATGTTGAATTTTTTTCAACTACACCAATTGATGATATACACTTTTTATGTGATTTAATTTTTGATGCTGGATTTGAACAAGTATTTGGAGATGAAGCTATACATAAAAATACATATACTATTAGATATTTTTCTATAGGTGTTTGTGATATCACATATATGCCAGCAAATTTATACCCTTTTATCCCCCGTAAAGTTATTGATAAAGTAACTTACTGTTCTCCACATTTTTTAATGGTTGATTTTTATAGAGCACGTTCTAATCCAACAAATAGTTTTTGGAATCTATCAAAATTTATGGAAAGACAATATTTAATTAAACAATCATATCCAGAGTTTACTATAAAAAAAGACTGTACTAAAGATAATTTTAAAAATTTATCAATAGCTGAAAACATTTGTCATCATCTGGGATCTGAATTACTTCCAGATGATATTTTTATACCTATAGGTACATATGCTACAAATATCATGCTGGATTCTTCTACACATTCAGATGATAAAAGGTTTCCTGTAAAAATACTACGGATGATTTGCTTTGATTTACGTAAAGGTTTAGAAAAAGCTAAATCAGCAATAGAAAAAATAGGAAATAAAATGGACATTTCAATTACCGAGGCAAAATGGACAGAATATGTACCATTTTTTGAATATTATGGAGATAGTTTAAGTTGCTCTTTATCTATTAATGGTAAATTACAAGAAGTTTTACGTTTATATTCAAACAGAGATAGATGTCTTCCAACGATTAATTATAATGGTCTGCAAATGCCTAGCTTTGATGTTATAATAGTATTTTGGTATTATATATGGATACGTGATCTTGTTGAAAAAACAAAAATATCAACAGCACCATGTGCAATAGCACATTTGTTAGAAGTTCAAAGACTAGAAGAAACAAATGCCGTTAAAGGTGGGAAAAAAAGAAGAAAAAAGAAAGATAAACAAGCTAAATCTAAAGAAAATATTTCAAAGTTAAATCCTTTATTTCAAACTTTACGCGAAACATGTATTGGTGAAGAAGATCATTTTTTATCTGCTAGGTCACTAGAACGATCTAAAAAGAAACAAGAAGGTAAATTACCTATATATAGATATAATCCATTAAATGGTAAAAGATCACCTGGAAAATATATATTTGAAAATATTTCTGGAAATCCTATTATAAATCAATCTAAGCATAAATATTTAAATTAACTTTCTAGTCAACATTGTGCGTATTTTGTGTATTTTCTATGATTTGTGCATACGCTGATTGTAATATTTTTGAATATTCCATCCATTTTTTTCTGTTTTCATGATGCTGGTAAACTATAGATTCATTATATGATTTTACAAAATCTTGCCCAGTTGTATTCAAACAATACATAAAATCACGAAAATAACCTATATCATGTTTTTTCCTTCGTTTTTTGTTTAACCGGCGTAGTTTATTTTTTAAAGAACGTCGTTTCCTAGAAGCTCTATTTACTTCATTAAATACTGGAAAGAAGAATTTAATTATACTTCGATATATCATTAAAAACATTCTTTTATATAACTCTTGTCATTTCTGGTTGTTTTAGTTTGAGAAATAGAACTAAAACATTCAAATAGAATAAGATGAATTTTTTACAAAATATATTAACTGCTACTCCATGGGGATATTCAACTGCTTCATCAGCATTAGATAAAACTTTTGATTTACAAAAACATAATATTAGTACAATTATAAAACATAGATCTAGTCACAATTCATATACTCACAAAGCAGATCCTTGTTTGGAACTAGTACATATTTTAAGAGATAAATCACATAGTGATATTATGTTTGATTTAACATCATATAATATAAATAATGGTAGTAATTCTGTTAAATATGCATTAGAACGTATTAAATATTTACTTAGTTTTATGCATGATAATAGTGGCAAATTATTAATTACATCAGAATGTGATCATTTAGATATACTATTTAACATTGTATCTAAAATACATAAATTATATTCAGATATTGGGTTAATTATACGTGAAAATTTACCTAATAGTTTTTATTTTATACAACAATGTTTACGTAAAAATATTTCGGTTGTTTTATTAATTGATAAAGATTCTTCTAATCCAAAAAAAATATATAAACAACTTTCTAAAATTATGCAATATTCAAAGCATAATATAGATTTAATGTTTTTAGATTCTTTGCCTTCGCAACAAATAATAGATTTAGCGATAGATAATCCTAATAAAATTAACTTTATAGTTCCATTTGATAAATGCCATTTTGCTATCCGTTGTTTAAATAAGAATATTATAACCCGAGTTGTTGTTGAATTCGGAGAAAAATTTAAACAAAAGCGTTTAGATATATTTCAAAAAATGAAGCGTTAAGTCAATGACATCAACTAAACCTCCTGAAATATATAGTTTTTGTGACGATGGATATAATTTACCATGGCAATTAGGAATTGCATATTATATGAATAAAAAAAAAGTTTTTAGTGAAAATGCCATATTTACTGGATATGGTACAGGACTATTATCAGCTATATCTTTAGGATGTAATATTCCCCTTTTAAATGTTCGTAGTGAATTTAAAAAAATTATTGATGAACAAAATAAATTAATTAGAATAAATATTTTATGGACAAAATGTTCACAACATTTAATAAATGTTTTGCAAAATTTACTTCAACATTTCCCAAATGCATACATTTCAGCTTCAAACAAAGTTAATATTCCTATTCAAAAAATGGGACAAGATACTTATTGGATTTCAACATTTAATTCCAATCAAGATATTATCGATGCATATAAACAATCTATTATACATGGAACACTAGGTAAATCTCAAATTAATAATATATTATCAGTACCTATTCGTCGTAAATTATATATGCATGAACTTCAATTAACAATTAGTTATAAAGAACCAAATAAATCTCAATGTTGTACATTTGTATTGCATTCTGAAAATACAAGTCAAATATTATGGGATGAAAATATTCCAAAATGTAATATTATGTCTCAAAGACAATTTAAATCTGGTTATGAAGATGCTAAAAAATATTTCACTCATTGCTAATATACTTATTCATTATAGATAATAATACCTGAGAATATGTTGATTTTGATGAATTATTCATACTTTTTATACTAGGGGGAATAATATTATTATTTCTAGTTGTTGTATCTTCTGCTTGTTCTTTAGCTTCTGTATCTGTTTTCGCTTCTTTTTGTTCTTTATACATTTTTAAAATTTTTGCAAATTCTGTTGTAAAAAAAACACTTAAATCAGCACATTCTGCTACATATCTTGTTTTGGCTTTGTTTTGTTCAATTTGGAATTTCATATAATCTTGCAAAGTTTCATTACAATAATTACCAGCCATTCTAATATATTGCATTTGTTGAAAAGAAGCTTCCCTATGTTCATCCCAATAATCATTTCTTACACTCTTTTTTTCTTTTTTGATTTTCTTCTTTAACGATTTATTTGATTTTTTTGTTTTTTTTAGTTTACTATGCATATCTGGCATCCAAAATTTTGCTAAATTTTCGAAACTCATCCAGTAGAAGTTATATATTAAAATAGCAAAAAACACGTTTAATTTTACGCGTTCTTTTCTATTTTTTATCGTAAATGGATTTAACTTTTTTAATTTATATATTTGATTTTATTTTTTTATGGGTTTGGATTCCTAGATTCTTTTTAAAACATTTTATATTTTTTGTTAAAATAATTACATCAAGTAAACAATATCTACAATTTATGGATGATAATAAACTTAGATACGATTCGTCTGATGATGATTCATCCGATGAATCATCCGATGAATCCGATGAATCACCCGATAGTTCATCTGACAATTCTTCTTCAGAAAGTAGTGATGATATATCATCTGCTGAAGAATTATCATCTGATATCGAATTTTCAGATAATGATAATTACTTACTTTCCTGATTTTTTAATAATAAATATTTCTTTTTATATTTTTTATATAAAATATATGCTTCTTGTTCTGATATATTACCACCACTTAAAGATTCTGATATACTTATTGACTCATAATCAATAAATTCATTACCAATATCAATAGTAAAAACATTTGGTTCAATTAAACCAGTTTTTGTTAATATTTGAATCTCTTTATATATATTGAAAGTTGATGTAGATTCTTTATCTATGTATTCTTGTATTTGTTTTTGAATACAAACAATTGGTACATTGTCTACTTTCGTCGTATTCTCGTTTAACGAACACTTATTTATAATTGAATTAGTTATTTTTAATAAATCTAAGATAACATTATTATTAAGTGGACTTTGTAATGATTTATTAAAAATAAATTCTATATGAAATTGTTGTGCTGCTAAATTAAATTGCTTTAAAGCGTTATCTAATTTAGCTGTTAAAGACCCTATTGTCAGGGCTACTTTTCCTGTTCTTAAAAATTGATCTTTTGAAATTTTTGGATGTTTAAATTTACTAAAAAAAGACTTTTTAGGTGAATGCATAGCTTCATTATTGTCTTTTTCTAATTTCCTTTTTTCCCCAGGTTCAAACTGACTATCAACTGTAAGAGCAGTACGTATCTCTTCACCTGAAATGTTTTTAGCAATATAATTACATATTTTACGAAGGTTTTCTAACTCTAATTTTAATTCTCTAGCTGTATGTACAAATTTTAAATCTATTTTTAATCGTCTTCGTATATTTTCTGTTATAATCATTTGCTCATATGTAGTATATCCACGACCTACATCCCTTTCACTCATATATTTAACTAATTCATTATAAGAATATCCCAATATTTCTTCATCTCCTTCCCATAACTGATATTTATTTGGTTCTTCTCCATATTTCTTTACTAAATTTTCAAATAAACTAGTATAATTTTCTTTATATTTATCTAAAACTTTTTCTATATTATCTTTACTTAACTTATTTGGATTATAAACTTTATAAAATCGTTTAAGACGTGCTCTTTGGACTGATTTAGTATTACCAGTATTTGTATGAGGATATAATAAATCAATTAAATATACAATTTGATATAAACCACCTGGTTTATATGAATCTTCAATAACATCTTGAACTGACGTTCCAATACTTTTAAACCGTTGATATAAAGCTTTAATTCGTAAACCTTCTTTCACAATTCCAAGTACAGCTCCAACTGCTCCTCCAACTTTATTTGTTTGATCCATATTAAAAGGTTTACATTTTTTTATAAATACCAACATACGATTGTGTAGGAAGAATTGTATTATTTATACCTCTATCATACATTGAATATGAAATAAATTCAAAACCATTTTTTTTCATCAATATGTCCATTTCTATCCAATTAATATAACTACCGTAATATGTTGATGAAAATTCTTTGAAATTATTTGATTTAACTCTTTCAAAAATAGCATGTTCGATATCAACTAGACAATTATCTTCTTTTGTTAACACATCATGTTCTACAATAACAAGTAAACCACCTTTAGATAATAATCTATTACAATCTTTCAAACGAGTATCACGATCTTTCATATGATGTAATGTATGCATCATTGTAATTAACTGTACTGAATTATCCTCCAATTTTAATGGTTTATTCTCTTGGATTTTTAAAAATTCAAAACCTTTTTGAGTTTGATTACGTTTTTTGCTATTATCACCAAACCATTCATCTACATCAGATCCAATTATATTTTTTGATTGTAAACCAAGAAGTTCCCCTAAAGCTTTACATTTCCATCCATTACCACTACCTATATCTAAATATTTTACTAAATTAATAGACATCTTTGATTCTACTTTTAAATGTAAATATTCTGCTATATTTAATATCATTTGTTTTTTCTTTTTTGTTTTTAAATTATAAAATAATGTTTTTAATTCTTTGTAAAAATAATCATCATTTTGTTGTTTATTTTCTGTAAATAATTTAAATAATTTCTCTTCTGATATTCCACCTAATTGTTCATGACATAATTGAATAAGTCTATTTATATATTGAAACCCTCCATCTATAACAGTTTTTATTTGTACATTACTTTTAATTGATGGGTATTTTTTATGTTGATTTAACATTTCTCTCATATATTCTATTCTTTTAGGATGATAAGATTCAAGAGATTTCATCCATTTTATTTGTTCTTCTATTGAAAATATAGAATTACAATTTAATAATTGTTTACTTTTATTATTATTTTTACCACCACCATCCATTTGATTAGATAATAATAATTTTAAATATTTAGTTTTATATTTAAAATATTCTTTTTTATATTGTGAATTCATATAAATTAACAACATAAAAAATCACTTCAACCGATTCATCATTCTAGAAAATTGCGCTTCTGCTAATTCATCCATATTCATTTGAATAATCCGTCTTTTTTCAAGTTCTTCTTCCTCTTGTTTTAATATTTTCTCATATTCATCTTGTTCTTCCTTTGTATATAATGAAGGAGGTGGTCGCTGTCCTGGTTGAAATATAACCGGTTTTTCTTTATATTCTATATTAGCATCTGAAGTTAAAAGTGTATGACCTTTTCTATAATCAGTCATTAATAATTCAGGATTAGTATAATCAGAATAATCAGCTATTTCAGTAACTCCCAATTCATTGTAACCTAAACATTGAGTTTGATCTACTGTTTTTATTTTTTTTATTATTTGTTTATTATTTACTATGGTTTTACCATTTTCTTTAACAAATATATCAAAAGCTTGTGATACATCACCTTTAACTTTTGGCATAGATACGGAAATATTTGGAGGTAATGGTGGTGGTTTAACTTGTGGTTTATAATGTTTCTCAAATTGTCTATTAAATTTTTTAACGTTGAATTTATTTGGGTTTTTTTCCGGAAATATTTCTTGTTTATTACTTTGCGATTTTAAAACATGAAATGACTCTTGTCTTGCAATAATATCAGATTTTATACTTCTATATGCTTCGTTTAATTTTATAAATTGACTACGATTACCGGTTGGTTTATCTGGATGAAGTTTTTTTGCTTTTTTAGCATAAGCTATTTTTAAATCTTCTTTTGATACATTATGAGATATACCTAAAAGTATATATGGGTTACTCATTTAACTATATAACAATAAATTGTTTTAATTTTAACACTCTTGTTTAATTTTATATATAAAATATATGTAAAATTAATAATGAATCAAATATTATTTTATTTACATTATAAAAATATAAGTGTTGTTATTTTAGCAATCGTTATTATAATTATTTTGTACAATAAGTCTCAATATATAACACAGTATTCTTCTATAAACAAACAGCATTATCAAGTTCTTAATAATAATGATAGTCAAGAAGCTGCTGATCGCTTAGCAATATCTATATCAAATATAGATGAGTTTGTAAAATATTTGGTAAAACATAAAAATAATAAATGGCCAACTTTTAATACTTGTATTGAAAGACTTGGGCAAAGATATCCTCCCGAAAAAATTACAGAAGGACGAGATAATTGCAGTTCTATTCGAGATAAAAAAAAAGAATTAGTTATATGTTTAAAAGATGAACATTGTAAATTTACACCATTATCTCGCATTCGTAAAATACTTATCCACGAATTAGCACATATTGCATGCGTTTCAAATGGACATGGTTCAGAATTTAAAAATATACATAAGTTTTTACAAATTGAAAGTAAACACTTCTTTTCAAAAAAAAATAAAGTGCATATTCAAAGTAAACATTTATGAAATCATACAAACCATTTAAAATAGTTCATGCTTATCCTAGTAAAGAACATCGTATTCAATATAGACACTATATTTTTGTAGGTAATGTAAATAAAAAATTGGAAAAAATATTAGAAAGTATTTCAGAATTAACTTTTTTAGATACTTTAGCTTCTTTATCTAAAGCAGATAATTTGATTTTAATAGAAAATTATGGAATCCGTTGGTGGAGATATATATTTTTATCATTTCATTTAAGAAATCAATTACAAAAATTAGATAATAAATTAAAAAAACGTTATAAAACAAAATTTGGAACTGCTTTTGTAAATAATTTAAATTGGGCTGATGCTATTAAAGTTTCAGATACTAATAATTTAGTTGGCGGAAATGTTGATGGGGTTGAAGTTATTGAAGAAGATAGTGAAAGTGACGATGATGAAGAAGATGAAGATGAAGAAGACGAAAAAGATAAAACTACGAAAATTGAAGATGATACTGTTAATATAAATACTACTAAAACCGAATATCAAATGAAAAAAGATAAACTTTTATTTGAAAGAGTTGTTAAACCAGATAAAAAAAAGATTAAAGAAAAAGTATCTACAAATTCGTTTTCTAGTATCGAACCAGATGAATATATCAATCTACAAGATAAAAATAATATATATTTGAAAATTTTCATTTATTCACATTTTATATATGAAGATGATACCATTAAAACAATTAAAGAAAAATTATGTGTAGCTTTACCTCATGATAAAGCTCTTGAAACAGTATTAATACCAAAATATACTTATACTTGGGCTACAAAATGGGATAAGCAAGATAGAAAATCTGTTGCATTAGGTTTTGATTGGAAAATTAAAGATGATGATTGGACAGCTTTTCAACCAGCACCGCCAAAACACATAGATGATTTAATTGATGTTGAATCAAATACATGGTTATCTGATATTTTAGATGAATTTAATGCACCTATTCGTCGAGTCAGATATATTGATCAACACGACATTTTATATAGGTCATATGAAGCTAATTTTAACGAAATTTATTTTAGAGATATATTACATGACTTATTTCATGTAACAGATAAAATGAAAGAAAGTTTACCTGTATTAAATATATCTTTATTTAAAATATATTATCCGGGTATTCATTTACAAGATATAGATAATTGTATATATCCTTTTTCTAATGAAACAAAAACATATGGAAAATTGATTTGGGATAATCTTCAACAACATATGGTATTATCTCGAAGATCTGAACAACTTATTCATCATGTATCTGTCAAAAAAAATATAATTCAACCCTATTTTCTTACTCAAGGATCTGTTAATTTTGAATTAAATGAATCTATATCAGAATCTACTTTGAGAACTATATTTAATTTTTTTAAAGTCGATGAAACACATCCTTCTTTATTATTTCATCCAATACAACATGAAGCTGTTATGAAAATACACAAAGAAACTTTAATAGCACATCCTTTGATGTTTCAAAATTGGTTAGAACATAGTCCATATGGTTTATCAATGAAAGTATTAGCAGATAAAAATAAAAATAAGTATGCTTCTATTTTTATAAGAAATAATATTATTGAATGCAGACTCCAATGGAGTACAGATGAATCGGCATCATTAAAAGCATTGGATGAACTACTTAAAATAGTCACTAATATAATTGCAAAATTTAATAAGACTCCTATCCCTAAATCAATTACACTTGCTCCATCTAAAACAACGCAAAAGTATAACTTTTTACACACATCTCAGAAAATTAATATTAAACTTGATCACAATAAATTTTCTAACTTATTACGTTTATTTTATCCTTATTTATCACTTGTTATCGCTCCTGGTAAAAAGATAGATGGTGAAATAGTTGGTAAATTTGGTACATACGCTAGATATAAAAGAGTTAATAATTACCAAAGTCAAACAGATAGAGAAAAAAGAATTCTTACTTTAGTAAAAAATTATAATTTAACAGATTCACAACTTAAAACAGAAGTAGCAAACTCATTTAATATAACAGAAGAAGCCGCAATGAATGAAATTCGAGAAGTTAAAAAACGTCATCAACATTTATTTTATACCAAAGCATCTGCTAAAAGTGCAAGTTCTATACCTCGTTATAAAGATGGTGGTATTGCACTTGAAATTCAAGGTAAAGTAAGTACAAACTTAAAAATATTAGGAGCAAAAACTGTTCAACAATTAGAAGAAATAGGTAATATAATGGGAGTTATCTTTCAAGTTTATGATGAAATATATAATTATACTGGCTCAAAAGCAGTACCAATGATAAACCCTCCTATGACTTATAATGTCATTCATAAAACATGGTTATCACAACTCAATAAAATTATTGCAGAAAGAAAGGATTTTGTTCAACCAATTATGGAAAGTAGTCAAAGTAGAGTTGATGTTAAAAGAAAAACTGCTTTTGATCGAGAACGGTTAAAAGGTTGGGCTAGAATTTGTCAAGGAGTCCGCCAAGCTTCGCCTTATTTGAAAAATGAATTGGTAACACGAGGTTTTAAATTAGATGAAAAAAGAGGTATTTATGTTAAACAAGATAAAAGAGGGTCTATTGATGCAATTAAATTAGAAAATGAAAAAAATGAAGACGTATATTGGTCATGTGATACAAAACAAAATGAACTATATATCCATATTGGATTTGCCAAAACAACTAAAAAAAATAAACAAAGTTGTCTTCCTTGTTGTTTTAAAAAAAATCAATCAGAATCAGCTAGTCAACATATCAGAAACAAATATAATATGTGTATGGGTAAAAATATAGAAGATACTACATCTGAAATTAATCATAAAAATTTAGCATATATTTTGCAAAAAGCACATTTGACTCATAACCGTTTAGGTATGCTACCAAAATATTTAGATATGCTTTTTAACTATACCCAAAATAAAACTAAACAATTAGATAGAAATAATCAATTAATTTCTGCTAAATCTGGTTATTTCTTTTTATTCGGAACTCGTCATCATGATTTATCAATATTATCATTTATTGAAGCTATTTCAATTGCATGTGGAATGACATTTGATGATTGTCGTAATACTTTAGAAGAAAGTTTAAAAAATAAAAAAGTGGTTATCAGTTTATCCGGTGGTAAAGTATACAGAAGATTTTTACATAAAGATTTAGAATATAATTTAGAGTCATTAAGTTGGCATGATGCTTTTGATTTAGTTTCACTACCTGGGGTTCTTCATGAACAAGGTTTTAATATTTTTACATTCAGTATAGAACAATATGTTGAAAAACAATTATTAGATAAAGATAAAATTATACAAAATATTACCCCATTTCTTCCCGAATATGATAAACAACTTGATTATTATGAAGATAAACCTGCTATTTTTCTTTGTTTGCAGAAAAATATGGGATTAGATCATTTTAATCCTATTGTTTTAATTAATAAAGAAACTAAACAACAAAAGAAATTAGGACTTGATTATATATTTGAACATAGCTATCCACTTGTTCAGCAGTGTATTGAATATTGGAAAACAAATGGTTTACAACTGTTAAATGCTAAACGTGATATGTTTCACTCTGTGCTTCCTATTTCAGAATCATTACCTTCATGGGTTGCAAGAAATATACCAGGTATTACTGGTCAAATTATTGATAGTTACTATCGATGTGCTTATCTTGTTATAGATAAGAAATCTGGTTTAATTCCTGTCCATAGATCAAGTATTTTAACATTTTTAGATATCATTCCGTGGGATAAATTATCAGATTATACAGTTGATTTAAATACACAATTAGAATTATTTAAAAGAATACAAAAAACAAATAATTCATTAGATATACAAGATAATAGATATTTTAAGAATAATAAAAATATGATTATTTCTTTATCTACTAGTTTAAATTTTTACGTTCCATTAAAACCAAGCAAAATACCAAAAAACATCCATTTATTGACTGAATTTTATGATGCTGATATTGTTTTATTAAATAATGTCATAGAAAAAGGTTCATCTGATGAAACATTAAATCGAGTTGCCAAAAAACATATTTTAAAACATGATTATATTGAGGAAAACTTTCGTTTATTCTTATTCCACTTTAGTTATTTTATTACAAAAGAACAAAAAGCTGATATTGTAAAAATCATATCTTCTAAATCAATTAACAGTAATGAAAAAGAAAAACAACTATATACCTTCTTCTCAAAACTAACCAAACCTGCTAAATCTTTTTGGGTAAATTTGGCTGAACTTCCAGACACAGCAGATACTAAAAACTTTTATGTTAAAAATTATAGAAAGTTGTGTTTTAAAAGTAAAACAAAAGATACTTGTGATTCAAAACACCAGTGTCATTGGTATAAAGGTAAGTGTATGTTAGCAGTTTGGAAAGAAAGGTTAGATGAATATTTACATCGTTTAGCTGGTACAATAATAAGTAATAGTTTATTATATTATGAATTAACAACTCAAAATGATATGTCCTTTTCAAATATGGTTGATCCTGATAAAATTATGGCTAACGAAGGAGAACTATTATTCCGAGAAGGAAATCCAATATATTTTAGGAAAAAAATAGCAGAATTACTCGATAAAAAATCTCATGTTAAACAATTATTTACTGTTAAATCAGAAGAATTAAATAAAGAACACCCCATTGAACGCACAAAAGAACATTTCTTTCAACTAGTTTACCCCGATGATTTGAGTTTATACCGTAGTATAGCTAATTGTTTATATTGGGATTTCTTTACATATATGCCTAATATGTCACGTAATTTAGGATATTTTAGTGAACTTCAAGATGTATTAGCTTTAACATTACGTAAAGATGTAGCCAAAAAATTAAATTGGAAACTAGCTTCAAATTATACAAATAATTTGATTGAAATATGTACAACTTGTGCTGGTATAATTGGTCGTGATATAATAATTTGTTCTTTAAAGCAATTCACTATAAATCCCGTTATTCATATTAAAAGTAAAGAAAGAAACCCATCTAATCTTAAAAATTCTCCTATATTAATTCTTGGAGATCCTATAACTAAAGAACTTCGTATAACAGCATACCATGCCGTTTATAAAGTTTGAGCGTTTAAAGTGTATTTTTAAATATGTACTAAGGAACTAAGATGATATCCAACCGGTGTGAATATTTTGATAATATTTTAAAAAGAGGTGATGCAAATAATTTATATCACCTCAATTACCCAAAATTACCTGATTTTTATACTGTTCTAGATTTTGAAACTACAATGATAAATCTAGGAAAACGTGCTGGTGATGCAATAGATTATATTAAAAGCGGTGCAACTGGTCATACATTTAAAATTAAAACACAAATTGATGCTAATCAATCTAAAGAATTAGCTGTTAAACTAACAGCATATCAACAACGTTCAGAATTAGGGACAATCGATGATGAAGAACGTCCTGAAAATGCTGAAGTTAGAATGTTAAATTTACTTGGTGAATTTGTTAAAAAGAATATTACGCCTCATATAGTTCTACCAGTATATAGTTTTCACACTGAATTAGCACCTTTTATTCTACAAGAAAATGAAGTACCTGCACGTTCTAAAAAATATAAAACGTTTCTTGAAAAATGTGGTAAAGATCAATTCTTTGATACCGCAAATGTACTAGTGAGTGAATGGGTAAATGGTGGTGATCTTTTAGATATGCTTAGAAAAGAAGGTCATAAACTATCATTGATGGAATGGAAAGTAATCATTTTTCAAATTATATTTACATTAGCTGTAATTCAAAAAAAATACCCTTCATTTAGGCACAATGACTTAAAAGCTAATAATATTTTAATGGAAATTACAAATAAAAATAGCTCTGATGCTGCTTTTGCATATGAATATGATAACCAGATTTTTCATGTTCCTGATGTTGGAATGCAAATAAGATTCTGGGATTTTGATTTTGCAACTATTCCAAATATAATTAATAATCAAAAAGTCATGGCTGATTATACTAGTGCTGCAAATATTGATGAAACACCTAATAGATATTATGATGTACACTACTTTTTTATTAGTTTATTAAATTTCTTTCCTAATTTAGAAAAAACAGCAGATATTGAATTAAGATTGTTTATTGAAAAAGTATTACCTCGATGTTTTCGATCTCATCCATATGTACATTCAAAACATAAACGTTTAATGGTTAATGCTATTACGATCAAAGGGAAAGTTTATGAATATCCGAATGAATATTGTTATCCTGCTTTACTGCTTGAAGATGATTTTTTCAAAGAATTTAAAGCATAATTTTTATCCAACTTATTATTAAGTTATCATGTCAAGCAATTTCAATAATCGTTTTGTTAAATATGAAAATATAAAGAATAAAATAAAAAATATTATTCAAGATAAACCATATTCTGAATGGAAAACACATATTAAAAAAAGTAAATTAGTTCAAGGAAAAAGTAGTATTGTATTCGATTTCAAAGATATTGATTGTATTTTAAAAGTTATTCCAGTTTCAGCACATGCTTTATTGGAAATAAATTCAAATATATATGCTGTATGGAGAGAATTAAATGCTGTTAGATGGACTACAAATATGATTAAAAGAAATATGTGTCCTAATTATCCGTTAGTATATTATTGGAAAATTGTTGAAAATTGTTGTGATATATTTCAGAATAGCAATTTTTCTGATTCTTCTGGACTTTTTATTTTTTTTGAAAGAGCGGATATGAATTTATTTGATTGGCTTAATAATTTTGATAAAAAAATATTAAAAGATAATACAAAACAACCGATAACAAATTTAACATTAAATGAAAGTCGATGGAAATCATTGATGTTTCAAGTTATATTTGGCATTTACGCTATTAATGAAAGATATGGAATTGTACATCGAGATTTACATTGGAAAAACATATTATGTACAAAATATTCTGAAATAGACAACAATTTTTTTGTTTATGTAATTAGAAATATATCATATTTTGTACCTACTCATGGCATGCAATATTATATATGTGATTTTGGAAAAAATATGAGAAAGGCTGATCAAATGATGCAATCAGATATGCCAGATATTTTATCTGATTCATCTCGAAATGTTTACATTGAAGGTGAAGATAAACAATGGGTAGATTTCCATGTTTACCGTTCAAAACAAAAAGTCGAAGATATTTATCGATTTAGTCATTTACCGGAATGGTTAATCGATAATAATATAGATATAAATATTATTCCTAAATCTATATTAGATTTATTTCATTTAATAAAAAATACATGGACAGTTAAAGAATATAAAAATATCGACGAAATTATCCTAGAAGGTATGTCTGAGTTTTTAGATCCGCGTATAGGAGAGAAGTGGGACGGTCAATATTCAGATACAGGTTTTGCAAATGCTGGATATTTTGTTGTTTATGAAAAAAAATTAGCATTGGTTATTCATTCATTTGGAAATAATATGAGTATTGTAACATCTAGACATCCATTTAAAATAATGCAAGTATTAGCTACTAATGTTAGAATGGCACGTGTACCTCGTAGACCACCGAATTGGAAAGGAAAAATTATTAATAGGTTTAATTTAGCTTATTAATGAAAATTATTATATCGACCATGTTTAAGTTTAACATATAAATTATGACTACAGTCGCAGGAAATATTAAAAAAATAATTCGACTGCTTGATGATA
>TARA_Y100000385_G_scaffold47375_1_pt1 | contig 17033 bp, 16 predicted proteins | sample TARA_Y100000385 | Tara Oceans TARA_Y100000385 (sample SAMEA2620980) | marine metagenome | biome: marine biome (ENVO:00000447); feature: surface water layer (ENVO:00002042); material: "saline water (ENVO:00002010), including plankton (ENVO:xxxxxxxx)" | depth 5 m
AGCGCTTGCAGCTATGGAAGGTACAGAAACAGCAAATGTTTCTGCATCTGGAATGGGGTCAATTACCTCAGTTCTCATGCAGTTGTGCGCTGCTGATGATCACATTGTTTCAAGCCGTACAATTTACGGAGGAACCTATGCTTTTTTAAAAAACTTTGCACCCAAACTCAACATACATACTAGTTTTGTAGACATCACAAATTTGAAAGTTGTAGAAGCTGCAATTACCCCCAAGACAAAAGTACTCTACTGTGAATCTGTAAGCAATCCTTTATTGGAAGTTGCTGATATTACTGAATTGGCTGTCTTGGCAAAAAAATACAAACTAAAGTTAGTCGTAGACAATACATTTTCACCTTTGTCAATAGCGCCAAAAGTACTTGGTGCTGATATTGTAATCCACAGTTTAACCAAGTTTATTAATGGGTCCAGCGATACTGTAGGGGGTGTTGTTTGCGGAACTCAAGAAATGATAGACAGCTTAAAGAGTGTTAATGATGGTGCTGCAATGTTATTTGGAGCCACTATGGACAGTATTCGTGCGGCCTCTATTCTCAAAAACCTTAGAACCCTTCACCTTCGAATTAAACAACACAGCTCCAATGCATTTTACCTGGCTGAGAAATTTGAGAAAGACGGCTTAAAGACCGTCTACCCGGGTCTAAAATCACATCCCTCTCATGAGGTTTTTAAACGCATGATGACGGCCGAATATGGTTTTGGTGGAATGATGACCATAGAAGCAGGAAGCTTAGAGAAAGCCAATGCATTGATGGAGTTAATGCAAAAGGAAAACTTAGGCTATCTAGCGGTTAGCTTGGGCTTTTATAAAACTTTATTTAGTGCACCAGGAAGTTCCACCTCATCAGAAATCCCAGAAGATGAACAAAAAGAAATAGGTCTAAATGAGGGCTTAATTCGATTTTCAATTGGACTTGACAATGATATTGAGCGCACTTACCAACAAATGAAAGCTTGTATGAAAACAATTGGCGTACTGTCTTAAATTCCCTTCAATCGCGTCCAAAAAGCGTCTAAAGACCCTCTGTTTACTTCTGGAGCATAAAAAGGGGCAGCTTCCCAACGGTTCTCTTTTTTGGTGATTGTAAATTTAAAAATAGTAGAGTTAGGATCTTTTTCATCCATTAGTGGGTACCTTAAATCTTTAAACAAAAATGTATCAGCATCACTTGTCTCACTCAAGTTATAGTAGCCACCGCTAAACCAAGCAAGAGTTTCTAAATCTTTGGGACTGCCAGCAATTAAGTGATGATTTTTAGGTAGTTTATGCCAGTTACTGACCGTCTTTTCCGTATCAAAAATTGAATAAAAGCCCACAAAGTAAGCGTCTGCGGTTTCTGCAATGCCATACCAAAGTATATTGTTTATAATTGTTGGCTGTGTTTGGAAGCGTGAATACGCGATCTGCTCTTCCAACAATGACTGTTTATATACCTTGTTCACATGGTATTTGTTGAACAAGGTAAATAATATATATAACGAACTAATTCCCAAGCCTAAACGGAGAAACAACTGCCGCTTGAACGCCGTTCGTTTAAAACACATGACTAAAATCAAAGCCCCTAAAAAAGGAAGCGTGTATAAAGGATCCACAACCGATATGGTATTAAAAGCAACTCTATGGTCTGAAAAGGGTGCAAACAGCTGGGTACCGTAAGCTGTAAAAGAATCCAATATAGGGTGCGTGAAAATAGAAGTAAAAAACAGCCACATCCACTGGTTCTGAGTGGTCATTCCAAGACGCTTACCCCGGTTGTAAAGCCAAAAAACCAGCAAGCCAAGCCCTACAGCAGCTGGAATTGCAAAGAAAAAAGAATGCATAAATCCCCGGTGAAAAGCCATACTGTCTATTTCGTTGTTAAACAACAACTTGCCAATAAATACATCTAAATCTGGAATGGTGCCTCCAATGGCCCCAAAAAGCAGTGCGCGATTACCTATTTTTTTTCCGAGTACGGCTTCTCCGCAGGCGGCTCCTAATACGATTTGAGTTATTGAATCCATAGTAAGTTTGCAAAAATACAATTATTGCATTAATTAGAATAAAAAATATTAAATCAAGTAAAATTTTGTTTAATAAGAATTTACAGATCTAATAGTATTTATTTAATTGTAATAGCTAGAGTACAAATACAATTAAGGGGCAATTTTCATGTAACATCAATTGCTAGGGTTTGCGCTCTAGCTTTAAAAATTGTATTATTACAATCTCTATGAAAGCGGCTAGCGTTATACAACTAAAAAAAGAATTAGAAACTTTAAATGAAGAGCATTTAAAACAATTGTGTTTACGCTTAGCGCGGTTTAAAAAAGAAAATAAGGAACTACTCACCTATTTGCTGTTTGAGTCCGATGACGAAGCCTTCTATATTAAAGGGATAAAAGAGGAAATAGATCAATTATTTGAAGATATTAATACTAAAAGCTATTTCTACATTAAAAAAAGTATTCGTAAAATTTTACGTTTACTCAAAAAATACGCTCGCTATTCTAACAGCAAAGAAACAGAGGTTGAACTTCTGCTCTATTATTGTCATAAACTTAAAAATCTAAAGCCGTCCATAAATAACAATCTTACGCTTACAAATATTTATTTAAGGCAGATTGATAACATAGAAAAAAAACTAACAAAATTACACGAGGATTTACAATATGATTATCGAGAGCAACTTAACAAACTTAACCAACAACTTTAAATGTATATAAATGAAAATTTTAGGAATTGACATTGGAGGAACTGGTATAAAAGGAGCAATTGTTGATTCTATAAGTGGTGAATTAACCAGTGAGCGTTTCCGAATTCCAACGCCAAAACCAGCAACCCCTGAAAGTATTGCTGAGCTTATGAAAACATTTACAGAAAATTTTAAATGGGAAGGTCCTATAGGAGTTTCATTTCCTACCATTATTAAGAATGGGAAAGCGATGCATTATGGAAATTTAGATCCGTCTTGGCAGCAGTGTCAAGTGGATTCACTATTTAAGCAGGCTACAGGAAATGAGTTTTACGTTGTAAATGATGCGGATGCTGCTGCCATGGGAGTCATGGAGTTTGGAGTGGGGAAAAATAAAATGGGACTCATTATAACTATCACCTTGGGTACTGGAATTGGATCAGGCGTTTTTTTTAACGGACACTTACTGTCAAATTTTGAACTCGGGCGTATGTATGGCAGAAAAGGGGATATTATGGAATACTTTGCTGCGGATTCTGCTAGAAAACGTGAAGACTGGAGTTTTAAAGCATGGTCTAAACGTGTTAATTTCTTTTTACAACATGTCGAAAATACTTTTAATCCAGATTTAATTATAATTGGTGGAGGTGTAAGTAAAAAAATGGAGAAATTTGAATCATATATCAAAATAAACACCCCTATAAAAGCAGCTGAATTAAAAAATAATGCAGGGATTATTGGTGCTGCAATTTTTGCAAAGAAATCAATTATAATATAAAATATTATATATTTTTCATATCTTTATTCTGCAACCCCAAATTGCAGTACTTATGGACAAACAAAACCCTCTAATTTATCGATTAGTACCTAACGATAATTATGTGAAAATTAAAGAGATACCCCTCTCAGAAATTTTATTTTTCAAAAACGATCTAGAAACTTTATACCAGCTTACTTTTGAACTCTCAACACAGCCTAACAAAAGCTGGAAAGCACTGCTGCTTGACTCATGGCCCTTTTTTACTGAACACCTAAATAAGGCTTCAAAAACCATTATATGGGCTTGTGACAACCGGATCATTGTAGATAATATACCTATTGAACTAGATGAGAAAGTGATAAAAGATTTAGTGTCTAATGCCATCGAAAAAGTTAATAAATGGATAGAATTAAGAGCTAAACAACTTACTTAAGGATATTATACACCAATTCTCTATAGAGGTCTTTAGGGGACAAATTAGCACCCACGCCTTTACTTTTAAGATCATAAACACGCAAGGTTTCTAGGACCTTACTAATACGTTTCATTGGAAAATTTCTCGAAACTGAAATATACTCATTAACAAAATAAGGGTTGACGCCCAAGGCCTTGGACACAGCTGCTGGATTTTTATTGGGAACTGTATTTAGGGTCATTAATTTTGAGAAATACATATAAAGGATGGAAATGGTTAAAACAAAAGGGTGTTGTTTGTGATTTTGAGCAAAATAATTGACAATTTGATAGGCCTTTTTATGATCCAAATGACCGATTGCTTTTTGTAGTTCAAAATTATTGAAGTCTTTGGAAATCCCAATATTTTCTTCAATTACTTCAGGGGTGATTTCTCTATTTAACCCCACAACAATCTCTAATTTTGTCAGTTCATTTGCAATCTTACTCAAGTCATTTCCTAAATACTCAGCAAGCATCAATGCAGCTTTTGGGGTAATAGAAATTTGCTTAGATTTTAAAAAACCTTGAATCCAGCTAGGAATCTTATCCTCATATATTTTTTTACTATCAAAAACAACTGCCGATTTTGACAAGGCTTTGTACAATGCTTTTCTTTTATCTAAAGATTTGTATTTGTAATTAAAAACTAAAACGGTTGAGGGTTGTGGGTTTTTGGCATAGTCTATTAACTGCTCAATAGTTTTTATTAAATTTTGTGCCTCCTTTACAATCACCACTTGCCGTTCAGCCATCATTGGGTAGCGTTTGGCATTGGACACAATCTCTTGAACTGAAACCTCTTTGCCATAAAGAACAAGCTGATTAAAACCTTTTTCTGATTCAGCCAACACATTAGCCTCTATATAATCAGAAATCATATCAATATAATACGGTTCTTCCCCCATTAAAAAATAAATAGGTGAAAGCTTATCCTCTTTAATAGCAGATATCAGCTGGTTACTAGTATTCATTCAAAAAAAATTACCAAATTTGTAGTGTGCAAGATTTAAATTTTCCAACATACAATTTCAGGCTCAAAAATAGCAAAAATAAAACTCATATTTTTGATGTTATACGTAAAAAATTTGTGGTACTTCAAGGCGAAGAATGGGTGCGTCAGCATTGTGTACAGTTTTTAATTCATCATAAAAAATACCCAATTAGCTTAATAAACCTTGAAAAAGTTGTGTGTGTAAATGGACTCAAAAAACGCTATGATATAGCAGTGTTTAATCCAGATGGAAGCCTGCATCTTATTGTAGAATGTAAAGCGCCAAAGGTCAAAATATCTCAATCGACATTTGATCAGATAGCGCGGTATAATTTAAGTTTAAATGCCTCAATTTTGATGGTTACCAACGGATTAAATCATTATTTTTGCACTATGGATCGAAGCTTGGGACTTTATAATTTTTTAGAGGACTTACCCGCTTATAATAACAAACAAACTTGAAATTAGCCATTGTCATACTTAATTGGAATGGAAAAGCACTCTTAGAACGCTTTTTAACTTCTGTAGTTGACCATTCCAAAGGACATGATATTTATGTGATTGACAATGGTTCAACAGATGATTCTGTCTTATTCTTAGAATCAAACTACCCCACTATTAAATGTATTAGACTCACTAGTAATCTAGGATATACAGGGGGTTACAATGAAGGTCTAAAACAAATAAATGCCGACGTATATTGTCTTTTAAACTCGGATATTGAGGTTACAAAAAACTGGTTAACTAAAATTATTGAAATTTTCAATGCAGAACCCAACACACTAATTATACAGCCTAAAATATTAGATTTTAATCAAAGAAATAAATTTGAATATGCGGGAGCAGCTGGAGGGTTTGTTGATCAACTTGGCTATCCCTATTGCCGTGGGCGTATTTTTAACGTCCTTGAAGAAGATCTTGGACAATATGATGATACTTCTGAAATATTTTGGGCGTCCGGCGCCTGTTTATTTATAAGAGCTTCTACTTTTGAGGCGCTCGACGGATTTGATACACGTTTTTTTGCACACATGGAAGAAATTGATTTGTGCTGGCGGGCTAAAAATAAAGGCGGGAAAATTGTTTATACCAGTGCATCCACTGTATACCATGTCGGGGGAGCAAGTTTAAAGGTTGACAATCCAACAAAAACCTATTTAAACTTTAGAAATAGTCTTTATGCATTGACAAAAAACACCGAACACTCACTAGTAATTGTAATATTTTTACGTCTATTGCTTGATGGTCTAGCAGGGCTTCGTTTTTTAACTCAGGGAAAACTTAAACATTTGGGCGCTATTTTAAAGGCTCATTGGCGTTTTTATCGGGAACTGCCTAGCTTGTTAAAGCACAGAAAAACTATAAGCGTAAAACCACATTCCAAACGATTACCCTCCATTGTTTGGTCTCATTTTATATGCAATATTAAACATTACAAAAAATTATATAAATAGTTCTGTTAAAAGCTATCAACAAACAATATTTTTTTATAGTTTTACGTTTTAATAAAAACAGAAGGATATGAATAAAATTTATGCATTAGGAATTACAACATTAATATTGTTGGTTTCTTGTGGCCCTAACAAAGAACTAGTCGCCGCGAAAGAAAAATTAAAAAATACAGAAGATTTATTAAATACCGCAACTGTGAAATTAAACAGTTGCTTATCTGATAAGGCGGTATCAGATGCCAGTTTAGTGGCATTAAAAGACCAACTTTCGGATCTAAGAAAAACAAATGATGCCTTAATTACAAGCACTAAAGAAATTACCCTACTAACTGCAAAGGGCGCTGATAATTTAGAAAAAACGCTTGAAAGTCTTCAAGAAAGAGATTTAAAAATTAATCGTCTACAAGATGCCATTAGCAAAAAAGACAGCGTCACACTTGCAATCGTATCCAGTTTGAAAAAATCAGTCGGAATTGACGATCCAGACATTGAAATAAATGTTGAAAAAGGAGTTGTTTTTATTTCTATTGCGGACAAATTATTATTTAAAAGTGGAAGCTTCAACGTTACTGAAAAAGCAAAAACTGTTTTGCAAAAAGTAGCGAAAGTAATTTCTGATAAACCTGATTTTGAAGCGATGATCGAAGGCCATACTGACAACCGCTCCTACTCCAAAGGAGTTTTAATTGACAATTGGGATTTAAGTGTTAAGCGCTCTACTTCCATAATTAGAGAATTACAATCTATGGGAGTGAATCCTGCACAATTAATTGCAGCCGGTCGTAGTAGTTATGTTCCTTTAACTGATAATGATACAGCCCTCAACAGAGCAAAAAACAGAAGAACTCGAGTGGTAGTTCTTCCAAAAATTGATCAGTTTTACGAAATGATTGAAAGTGAAATGAAATCACTTTCCGGCCAATAACTTATTCAATTGTTATAAAATATTTAATAAAGCCCACCGTTTTGGTTGGGCTTTTTATTTGATAGCTAATTGCTTTATTTTATATTTGCGGAAAAGCTATAACATCCCATAATGAAAATATCATATAACTGGTTAAAACAATTTATAAAAATTGATTGGACTGCTGAAAAAACTTCAGAACTACTTACGGATCTAGGTTTAGAAGTTGAAGGTTTGGAAGTATTTCAATCTGTAAAAGGAGGTTTAAATGGAATCGTTGTTGGCCATGTCATCACATGTAATCCACATCCCAATGCTGACAGATTGAAAATTACCACTGTAGATATTGGGGCAGAATCGCCTCTAACTATTGTTTGTGGAGCGCCTAATGTAGCTGCTGGACAAAAAGTAGCTGTGGCAACCATAGGAACTACTTTGTTTACGGCTGAAGGGGAGGCTTGGACTATCAAAAAAGGGAAGATTAGAGGCGAAGAAAGCCATGGAATGTTGTGTGCTGAAAACGAATTAGGTTTGGGAGATTCACACGCCGGAATCATGGTCTTAGATACTTCTTTTAAAATTGGAGCGGCCTTAGCAGAGCATTATGACATAGAAGATGATTTAGTTTTCGAAATTGGATTAACACCAAATCGCGCAGATGCAATGAGTCATTATGGAACTGCTAGAGACCTTACGGCTGGTTTATCTCAGTATGGAATTAACACGAAACTTACAAGTCCATCTGTATCAGGATTTCACATCGATAACAGAGGTCTAAAAATTGATATTACGGTTGAAGACAAACTAAAAGCCCCGCGTTATTGTGGATTAACGATCTCAAATATAGAAGTTAAAGAATCTCCCAATTGGTTACAAAATAGACTTAAATCTATTGGGTTAACACCTGTTAATAATGTTGTAGATGCGACCAACTATGTATTACATGACTTAGGACAGCCTTTACATGCTTTTGACGCTGATAAAATTTCCGGTAAAAAAATACAGGTTAAAACGCTTAAAACAGGAACTAAGTTTACCACTTTAGACGGCATTGAGCGCAGCTTACACGAAGAGGATTTAATGATTTGTGATGACAACAAACCCCTTTGTATTGCTGGTGTTTTTGGCGGTGAAAATTCAGGAGTTTCTAGCAATACCAGCGCTATATTTTTGGAAAGCGCCTATTTTAACACTGTGAGCATACGAAAAACAGCGAAACGCCATGCACTTAACACAGATGCTTCTTTCAGATTTGAACGAGGGGTTGATCCAAACATCACAAAATACGCTCTTAAGAGAGCGGCCTTGTTAATTACTGAAATTGCTGGTGGAAAAATATCTAGTGATCTTGTAGATGAATATCCAAAAAAAATCGAAGATTCTCAAGTCCTTCTAAGCTTTGAAAAAATTAATAAGTTAATTGGCCAAGAAATCCCAAAGGAAACAATAAAAAGTATTCTTAGTGCTTTAGAAATAAAGGTAAATAACGTTACAGAGTCTGGACTTGGACTTACCATACCCGCATACAGAAATGATGTACAGCGAGAAGTAGATGTCATCGAAGAAATTTTAAGAGTTTACGGCTATAACAATATTGGGGTTACTAATAAATTAAATGCTTCAATTTCAAATTCATCTAAGTTTGAAAATCATAAAATTGAAACTGTAATTGCAAATCAACTCGTCGCGCAAGGGTTTTATGAGATTATGACCAACTCCTTAACCACTGAAAAACACAGTACAGTTAGTGGGCAATTGGACCCTACTAAGAATGTCAAGATCTTAAATCCTTTGAGCAGCGATCTTTCTGTCATGCGCCAATCATTAATCTATTCAGGACTAGAAACCCTAGCATTTAACATCAATAGGCAACAAAGTGATTTAAAACTTTTTGAATTCGGCAAAACCTACCACAAGCTTGAAAACCAAAATGTTGAGTTTAATCATCTTAGCTTGTTTTTAACAGGAAATAAAACTGAAAAACAATGGAATTCTCCGGAAACTAAGGTTAATTATTTTTATTTAAAAGGACTTATCACGGCCATATTTGAACGTTTGGGAATACAGAAACTTAAAAGCGCCCCCCTATCCAGTGACATTTTTACGGAAGGGCAACAATTAAAAGTTGGCAAACATACGCTGGTAGAGTTTGGAAATATAAAAACAAACACGCTCAAGTCATTTGGGATCTCACAAGAGGTATTCTGCGCTAACTTTAATTGGGATAACTTATTGAAAGTGTTAAATAAAAACAGTATTAAGTTTAAGGAGATTTCTAAATATCCAGAAGTTAAACGTGATTTTTCATTGCTTGTAAACGAAGACATCTCTTTTGAAAGCCTCTATGAACTAGCCAAGCAAACTGAAAACAACTACCTAAAAGATATTAATTTATTTGATGTTTATACAGGCGATAAATTGGCAAAGGGCAAAAAAAGCTATGCCATTAGCTTTACCTTGCAAGACACTAAAAAAACGCTTACAGATTCTCAAATTGACAAAATAATGTCTAAAATCCAAAAGCGTTTTGAATCTGAATTAGCAGCTGAATTGCGCTAACTATGCTTCAATAGAGGCTAAATACCGTTCAGCATCTAAAGCAGCCATACATCCGGTACCAGCCGCCGTAACCGCTTGTCTGTAAACGTGATCAGCGGCATCTCCACTCACAAAAACACCTGCTACGTTTGTTTTGGAAGTCCCAGGTGTATTGATAATATAACCGGTCTCATCAAGCGATAAGAAGTCCTTAAAAATGTCTGTATTTGGCTTATGACCAATGGCAACAAAAAAGCCAGTTGCAGGGATTTCAATCAAGACATTCGTTTGGTTATTTTTAGCACGAACCGCAGTTACGACTTGACTATCGCCTAGGACTTCTACAGTTTCTGTATTAAATAAAATTTCAATATTTTTAGTATTTTTCACGCGATTTGCCATGATTTTAGAGGCTCTAAATTCATCTCGTCTAACTAGCATTGTAACCTTGTCACAAAGTTTAGATAAATAATGTGCCTCTTCACAAGCAGAGTCCCCGGCCCCAACAATAACTACCTCTTGTTTTCTGTAAAAGAAACCATCACAAATGGCACAAGCAGAAACACCACCTCCTAACTTCAAGTATTTTTGTTCCGATTCTAGGCCTAGATACTTAGCAGAAGCTCCTGTAGAAATGATAACTGTTTCACAATGAATTTCTTTGGTGCCATTAACCCATACTTTATGAATTGGACCTGAAAAATCTACCTTTGTCACCCAGCCATCTCTGACGTCAGTTCCAAAACGCTCCGCTTGCGCTTGCAATTCCAACATCATAACAGGGCCTGTAATTCCATCAGGATATCCGGGGAAATTCTCAACATCATTGGTTGTTGTTAGTTGACCACCAGGCTGAGTTCCTTGGTATAAGACTGGGAACATATTGGCGCGAGCAGCATAAATTGCAGCTGTATATCCTGCGGGCCCAGAACCAATTATCATACATTTTACAGTTTCTATAGTATCAGACATATTTTTAGATTTAGAATACAAAAATAGAGGTTTTAACGAATAATCTAATGGGAAGTTATTAACAGTTTATTATAAAATTATAGATTAAATCAAGCTATTAATATTAGGGTGGAATAAACCAAAACCAATAAAATAATCTTAACTTTGTGTAAATTGAAAAAAAAACTATGCTAATTATAGGAATTGGTGGGGGAACTGGAAGTGGGAAAACCACCGTTGTAAATCAAATTTTATCGGAGTTCCAAGCAGGAGAAGTTCAAGTAATCTCTCAAGACTCCTACTACAAAGACACCTCACATTTAACTTTTAAAGACCGCTGTGACATTAATTTTGACCACCCGCATTCTATAGATTTTGAACTTCTTGAGTCGCATTTAAAAAAGCTTAAAGACGGCCAGTCTATCGACCAGCCTGTGTATTCTTTTAAAACTCACAACCGTACTGGGGAAACCGTCATAACAGAAGCAAAAAAAGTACTTATTATTGAAGGTATCTTAATTTTATCTAACCCCCAACTTAGAGCACTATTAGATATTAAGATTTTTGTCCATGCGGACAGCGACGAACGACTAATAAGGAGATTAAAAAGAGATATTGCTGAGCGCGGTAGAGACTTAGATGAAGTTTTGGAACGCTATCAATCTACCCTTAAGCCTATGCACCAGCAGTTTATTGAACCTATGAAAGCTTTTGCAGATATAATAATTCCCAACAACCACTACAATAACGTGGCTGTAAATGTGGTTAAATCAATTATAAATGAACAACTCTAATGCTTAAAAAAATAAAAGGGATGTTGAAACTGTTAAAACCATTTAAAAACATCTACGTACTTATTTTAATAGTTTTTATCATTTGGATGGCTCTTTTTGATGCCAACTCTTGGTTGATACACTTAGACTTAAACAAGGACATTGACACTTTAAATTCCAAAATAGAATTTTACGACAGTGAAATATCTAAAGACCAAAAAGAAATAAACTCCCTTAAGTCTGTAAATGGAATTGAAAAATATGCACGGGAGCATTATAAAATGAAAAAGGACAACGAGGTTGTTTATATCATTGAAAATCAAGATAGTTTAAAGACCAAAGCAAATGAGTAAGTCCTCTCTTTTTGAAAATTTTGAAGCCACTTCAGCTAAACAGTGGAAACAAAAAATTCAATTTGATCTTCAAGGAAAGGACTTTAACGACAACTTAGTCTGGAAGTCTTCTGAAGGAATTGATGTAAAACCCTTTTACCATTCAGAGACCTATTCAAAGGCACCTGACATTCCCTATAATTCCTCAGACTGGAAAATTGGACATTCTATATACGTTCATTCCATTGAAAAAAGTAATGCCCATGCTATTGAGCTCATTCAGAATGGTGTTGAAAGTCTATATTTCATACTGCCTAATGAACGGTTAGAGATTGAAGCTCTTTTGAAAAATATTGACCTCTCTCAAATTAGACTTTATTTTGAAGCCTTGTTTCTGTCAGATAAATTAGCTGCAAAACTGAAAGCCTATGCGGCAGCTAAAAAGACTTCTTTTTATATTTTAAACGATCCTATAGGCCAACTGGCTAAATCAGGTAATTGGCATAAGTCTATGAAAATAGATATAGATATCTTATCTAAAATTCTTAGAACGGGACAGCCGTTAGAAGGAGTGGTTTCTGTCGACCTTGGACTCTATCAAAATGCCGGAGCTAGCATAACACAACAACTAGCCTATACTTTAGCTCATGTAAATGAATACCTCAATTTATTTGATGGTAAAACTCTAAAATCTATTGTTTTCAAAACCTCTATTGGAAGTAATTACTTTTTTGAAATTGCTAAACTTCAAGCGCTGCGTCTGTTGTGGCAAAGTCTGACAATGGACTATGGTGTTGCCATTAATTCTCATATCGTAAGTCAACCAAGTCGACGCAATAAAACGATTTATGATTACAATACGAATCTTATGCGCACAACAACCGAATGTATGAGCGCCGTATTGGGAAGTACGGATACCGTTATTAATATGCCATATGATCACCTTTACCACAAAGACAATGCATTTGGAGACCGACTTTCAAGAAATCAATTACTAATTCTTAAAAACGAAAGTTATTTTAATGCGGTTTCTAATCCAACAGAAGGCGCGTATTATATAGAAACACTCACTAAAGAACTTGCCGAAAAAGCATTAGAATTATTTAAAAATATTGAAAATAAAGGCGGCTTCTTAAAGCAGTTAAAAGAAGGCAATATTCAAAGAAAAATTAAAGAACAGGCCCTTAAAGAACAACAGCAGTACGACAAGGGCGTTGAAGGGCTTTTAGGAACGCATTTTCAACAAAATACGTCCGATATAATGAAATTTGAACTTGAGCTCTATCCGTTCTTAAAACAACAGTCAAGAAAAACATTAGTGGAACCCATTATCCCAAAAAGGATTGCTGAAGCTGAGGAACAAAAACGCCTAGAGAATGAATAGGAAAAAAGTACAACATATAGTCCTAAAGGCTTCCGAAGCAAAAGACAACAGCAAAAAAGTTTTTAAAACCGCAGAGAACATTGCTCTAAAATCTCGGTATTTTAAGAGTGATACAGACGTCTTAGAGCATTTAGACTTCCCAGCAGGATCAGCCCCTTATTTAAGGGGTCCCTACAGTACCATGTATGTACAACGTCCTTGGACCATACGTCAATATGCTGGCTTTTCAACAGCTGAAGACAGCAATGCCTTTTATAAAAGGAATTTAAAAGCTGGACAAAAAGGACTGTCCGTTGCCTTTGATCTTCCAACACACAGAGGCTATGACAGTGATCACAAACGCGTTGTTGGCGATGTGGGAAAGGCTGGAGTTGCTATAGATACTGTAGAGGATATGAAACTCTTATTTGATGGAATTCCATTAGATAAAATGAGTGTATCAATGACCATGAACGGGGCTGTTTTGCCAATCATGGCCTTTTTTATTGTGGCAGCAGAGGAACAAGATGTAAAGCTAGAAGATTTGAGTGGTACCATTCAAAATGATATTTTGAAGGAATTTATGGTAAGAAATACTTATATATATCCTCCAGAAAACTCCATGCGAATAATTTCTGATATTTTTCAATACACCAGCAAATACATGCCAAAGTTTAACAGTATTAGCATATCGGGTTATCATATGCAGGAAGCTGGCGCTACCGCTGATATAGAATTGGCTTATACCCTAGCCAATGGACTTGAATACATCCGGAAAGGTTTAAATGCTGGGCTTGATATTGATAGTTTTGCCCCCCGTCTATCTTTTTTTTGGGGGATCGGTATGAATCATTTTATGGAAATTGCCAAACTTAGGGCTGCACGAATATTATGGGCCAAAATAGTTGGGGAATTTAATCCTAAAAACTCGAAATCTATGGCACTGCGAACCCATTGCCAAACAAGTGGATGGAGTTTAACGGAACAAGATCCCTTTAATAATGTGACGCGAACCTGTATAGAAGCAAGCTCCGCTGTTTTTGGTGGGACCCAAAGCTTACATACAAATGCATTAGATGAGGCCATCGCTTTACCTACAGATTTTTCTGCAAGAATTGCAAGAAACACTCAACTTTACCTCCAAAAGGAGACTAAAATTACTAAAACAGTAGATCCTTGGGCAGGGAGTTATTATGTAGAAAAACTAACCCATGAGCTCGCTGAAAAAGCATGGCGTCATATTGAAGAAATTGAAACCTTGGGCGGAATGACAACAGCTATTAAATCAGGAATCCCTAAACTAAGAATTGAAGAGGCTGCTGCAAGAAAACAAGCACGTATAGATTCTGGTCAAGATATTATTGTAGGTGTTAATAAGTATTCTCTAAAAAAAGAAGATCCATTACATATTCTGGAAGTAGATAATGAGCTCGTCAGGGCTCAACAAATCGAACGCTTAAAGCATATAAAGTCCAATCGGAATACAAAAAAAGTAAAAGCTGTTTTAAAAAAATTATCAAAATCTGCCGCTGATGACCGTGAAAATTTATTAGTTTTAGCGATAGAAGCCGCAAGACATCGTGCAACTCTTGGAGAAATTAGTGATGCATTGGAGTCGCAATTTGGACGGTATAAGGCAGAAATTAATACTTTTTCAGGAGTGTACAGCAAAGAACTTAACAAGGATGAATCCTTCGAGCATGCTAAAAAATTAGCGGATCAATTTTCTGAAATAGATGGTAGACGTCCAAGGATTATGATTGCAAAAATAGGTCAGGACGGTCATGACAGAGGAGCAAAGGTAGTCGCTACAAGCTATGCTGATTTAGGATTTGATGTTGATATTGGCCCCTTGTTTCAAACGGCAGAAGAAGCTGCCAAACAAGCCGTAGAAAACGACGTACATATCTTGGGTGTTTCTTCCCTTGCAGGAGGACACAAGACTTTAGTCCCAAAGCTAATTGAGAAACTTAAGAACTATGGCAGAGAGGATATAATGGTTATAGTAGGCGGTGTCATACCAAAGCAAGATTATGCGTTTTTATATGAAGTGGGAACAGTTGCTATCTTTGGGCCAGGTACAAAAATTAGCAAAACTGCCATTACAGTATTGGAAATCTTAATAAATTGAGTAACTTAGTGGAAATTAATCCATTCTTCACACAAGTAAGTTGCAAATGATTTTCAAAAACTCAATTGCTAAAGTGGCTATTGTTGCAATTGTAGAGCAAAAAAAAAGTACTCAGTAAAACTGTAACAGCCGTAAGGCGATGCTGCGCTATTAAAATACTAAAAAAATCATTAAAAAGAGCCAAAAACATAGCTGATGCTTTGTTAGTAGACTGTATCCATTTAGTAAAAGACTTCAAGCTAGGCGCTTAAGCGGAATCAAATACTGCTGTCATTGCCTCTAAATATTTAAAAAAAATAGCTAATAAACACTTTGGCATTGAAGGCATCACAGTCATCGTTTCAAGGCCACTATAGAACAATAAAAATAAATAATCAAGTCTCTTAAATCCACTAAAATCCTTTGTATTTATGAGTATAAGAAAGAAAAAATTAAAATTAATTAAAGTGCCAATCAATGAAGCTTGTGAATTTGATTTTATTGTAAATAGAGATGGTTTCATGAGTCATACAACCCCATGCCTTGAATTATAAAAACTAAATACTTATGAAATTAAAAATTAAATCAAAACAAAAACCCAAAGTAATTAAAGTCAGCAATGAGGCTCTTAGTGTTATTGAGGGAGTGAAAACTAGAAAACTTGAGGATCGTAAAACGTTCTCAAAAATTGACACCGATTATAGAGAGCTTAAAGGACTCTGTAAAAAAGAAATCATATTTCATATGGGATTAATGTATAATGACTTGCACAGCGATGTGTGAGTGTTTAGAATTACCGATAAGATTCGGTTGTTTAAAAAAAACTATCTCTATTTACATTTTAAAAAAAATAAAGTCCATATGATTCAACTAAAGCGGTTTAAATTTAGTTGAAAACTTGCTTAAATTCTTAAACGAATTGAGTTTTATTCTTATTAAATAATCGTATTTTTACATCTATATTAGATTTAAATTAATGGGGAAAATTATTGCTATAGCAAATCAAAAAGGAGGGGTTGGAAAGACCACGACAACAGTAAATCTTGCAGCCTGTTTAGGCGCTTTAGAAAAAAAAGTTTTATTGATTGATGCAGATCCTCAAGCAAATGCCTCATCAAGCTTAGGGATAGAGGTCGAAAGTGTAAAACTTGGAACCTATCAACTTTTAGAACACAATTGTACGGCCAAAGAAGCCCTTCAAAACACCACAGCAACAAACGTTGATATTATTCCTGCGCATATTGATTTGGTAGCAATAGAAATTGAATTGGTTAATATGGAACAACGTGAATATATGTTGAGGAAAGCCATTGAACCTGTTAAAGAAAACTATGATTACATTCTTATTGACTGCGCCCCTTCCTTGGGATTACTCACGCTTAATGCACTCACTGCTGCGGACTCTATTATCATCCCTATTCAGTGTGAATACTTTGCTCTTGAGGGCTTAGGTAAATTATTAAATACGATTAAGAGTGTGCAAAAAATTCACAATAAGCTCCTTGATATTGAAGGCTTACTGCTTACAATGTATGATTCGAGGTTGCGACTCTCCAACCAAGTTGTTGAAGAAGTTCAAAATCATTTTTCAGATATGGTTTTCAAAACCATCATCCAACGCAATGTAAGACTCAGTGAAGCCCCAAGCTATGGTGAGAGTATAATTTATTATGATGTAAATAGTAAAGGTGCTACAAATTACTTAAGT
>TARA_Y100000385_G_scaffold288759_1_pt1 | contig 16893 bp, 12 predicted proteins | sample TARA_Y100000385 | Tara Oceans TARA_Y100000385 (sample SAMEA2620980) | marine metagenome | biome: marine biome (ENVO:00000447); feature: surface water layer (ENVO:00002042); material: "saline water (ENVO:00002010), including plankton (ENVO:xxxxxxxx)" | depth 5 m
CCATTCGGATTGTAAGAGAACACCTTCACAGTATGGAAACCTCCATCCTCAAAGTAACGTCCACGCATTGGCTTAAAGTTTCCTAGGAAACAACCAGATTCGTTTCTAATGTAAGGCCCACCCCAAGGATATTGTGATAAATTCAAATCACCACGTGAAGCTCTCTCCCACTCTGCCTCAGTTGGCAAACGGAAATCATTCACGAATAAATCTCCCATAGAACTTAACCAGCTATTCAATAACTGCGTTCTCCATACGGAGAAGGCCTTTGCCTGCACCCATGTTACTCCAACTACTGGGTAGTTGTCATATGCTGGATGCCAGAAATACATGTTCGTCATTGGATCGTGGAACGAGTATGTGAAATCACGAACCCAGCATAACGTATCAGGATATACATTAATGATTTCATCAATAATAAATCGTTGACGATTCGCATGACCACGAAGTCCATTAGACCCCCCAATTTTGTTTATCCCATTACTCATGTCAAGATCTTGACCTTGAGGCTCCTCAGTAAATGGATGTGGAGGCGTCTCTAACTCTCTATGATCTTGAACTAGCTTATTCCCTTGGCTATCGTAAGCATTCGGAGTGATATTAATTCTACCACGACGCGCTGCCTCAACGAAATCGATCCAATAGTAACGGAACATCAACTTACGTGTATCGATTACACGACGTTTATAGTAACGTTGTGGCTCTGGATAGTACATATCCGCCAATAATGGAACGATATCAGGATCATTGTAGTAGAATCTGCGATCCCAGTTCAAGTTAAATACCTCACGGTTTAACTCACGATCTGACTCATCGTATTCAACATACTCCAACGCACCTTCGTCAAAATATAGCTCTTGATAATTGATGTAATCACTTGCATCCTCATCCTCTTCAAGACCATAAAAGATCTTATCACGAGCAATCGAATCTCTTACCCAATCCACGAACTGACGATACTCATTATTTGAGATCTCAGTTTGGTCCATGTAGAACGCTTGAACAGAAACCGTCTTCGGTCTTGTTTGATGTAAGAAAGGAACATCTCCATCGTTCTCTCCCATCTGATATGCACCAGAAGGAATATAAACCATACCCAATGGAATTTGTGGATGGTAAACTGGCCTATTCAGAGTACCAGTTAAGTGCCCTGTTCTTGATGTACAAGATGCAAGCACCACACTAACTAAAGTAAATAACAAAAGTTTCTTCATTCTACCTCTTTTTTATCTTACCGGATATCTCTATTAACAACTTACAGGATCAAACTATTCTTCGATATAACGGATTCTATGCTGAAATGGTTACAAATATTTTTAAAAAATGTTTTTACAACCATCTCGGGTGTTTCGCCTTTTGAATTGGAACAGGCGGTAAATAATAACAATACTTCAAAAGAATTTCGTGTGAGCCTCTTGAAATACTTGACAATTTATTAATCGAAATATCATATGAATAACCTACGATGAAATGATCAAGTGGTGTGTTAATATTGTTCATTATTTTAAATGGCTGAGCACCTAACATAACAGCAACGGCATCAGACGTCCTATATGTCAATCCTCCGTAAGCCATATTATTCCAGATTGCACGCACATTGATGTCAGACGAAACTTTAACTAAATCAGTTCTAACCAAAACGTTGGCATCAATATCAATTGGTCCACCAGAAATCCCTAAGAATTTCTTACCGCCCATTAGATAGTAGTGACGTGCAGTATTGTAAGTAATACTAGTTGCAGTAGTTGGTGAAACAACAGATTCAGATAAATGTGTTGATGAAATTCCAACATAGTAATCTTGCACACCTTTGAAATAAATACCAAAGTTCAAATCAAGGTTAGTAGCTCCAAAGCCTACAGGCAAAGTAGGATCTGGTGCATTTGTTGGCGGAACCCACAACGGATTCATTCCAACATTCGTTATCCCAACTCCTGCTCCAACTCCTAATATTCCTACTCCCTGAATTCGAATCGGGAAAGAGTAATTCAACAGAACATTATTCTGACGAGTGAAACCAATTGCATCGTGATAAAACGAAATACCAACTCCTCCCGGGAAGAATCGATTAAGATTCGCTTCAACGTTTAAAACGGCTGAATTTGGCGCTCCATTAACTTTATCCCATTGGTTACGGTACAAAGTTGTAGCACAAATACCTTCGTTAATTCCAGTTGACCCTGGATTTATACTCATCTTGTCATACATGAAATGTGTGACCAATTTGTCTTGTTGAGCAAACGCTGTAACGCCCGTAAATAAAGCGAATGCCGAAAAAACTAAAAGTTTTCTTTTCATAAAATAACTAGTTTTCCTTTTAGAAATACTTGCTCTCGCATGAGACACAAACACACTATGGGCGTCTAAGTTACGAATTTTTCTTGAAATCGATTGAAATTTTAACAGATGTTGAAGAAATAATCAACAATGCGCTAAATGCATTTAACCAATCTTAAAAATTGGGATTTACGACAACTTCTGGAGAGTCTTCCACCAGAGATTCGGGATCTGGTTATTCATGGCACCTTCATAATCGCTTTGCGTGCAAGGAACGAGTTGGTGCCGCTCATATTTGCCTTCTTTTCCTGACGGATACTTCACTTCAAGCCACCATCTATTTGACTTGTCACTTTTCAAAAAGGTAAGATCATCGGCAAAATCTTCCATATGCACATGGAACTTTGTGTAATTCTTGAGTCCACCTATCGGGAAGTCACCGTAACGACCAGATACTCCATCGATGAAATACCAAATAATCTGAGCAAGTAAACTAGAAGCAGTTGCGTTTTGTTTAGGATGCAAATTAAAAATACCCAGACAACTTAACTTATCACTAACGCCACTATACTTTGCTATTTGACAGATTTGATCCGCGTAAAACCCGTTCGGATTTGTATAACAATTTGCATCCGTATCGGCACATTTAATGCTATTGAAATCGATTGATATAACATCTGAATTTCTCAGGTGTGGTTCGGCAATTTTGAAGTCCATATTGAACTCCCCCAGCCTGCATGTATCAAAATAAAGGTTATCGAATAAATCAATCTCACGCTTTGAGGCTAGAGGACGTTGCAATCCAATATTTGCAAAATTGAATAGGAAGCATGGTCGCTGCATTAACAAATGACTCACATACCCGTCAGCGGTTGCCGCTTCAGTTGGCTCGCCGATATCCAACGAATGATCGATAGAACAAATATTTATTAATCGCTCTAGTTTTTCAAACCCTTTATAGCAAGCCAACGTTAAATTCTGACTTCCACCTAATATGATTGGAATAATTTCTTTCTTCACCAACTCTGCCACAACTTGAGCCAAGGCAAAGAATGTATCATCAATAGACTCTCCTGGAAGAATGTCTCCCAAATCATAAATGTTATCCACCCATGCATCGCCTTTATTTAACAGGTAAAGGCTCTCTCGAAAACTATCATTACGTTCCTTATGGACCTCTTTTGAATTTCTATACTCCGGAACGTAGACAATTGCCACACCTTTTTCTGTAAGCTCAGGAAAACCTGATTCAACATGAATTTGGATTGCTCTACCGAGGCTCTCTTCGCTTATTGCGTAATCATTAGAAACTGGCGAAAAATAAATTGATAAGTCCTTCATTTAACAAAGAAATAAGTATCTCAACATGGGTTTTCCCAGTTGATTATAGACAAAAATGAGGAAATAATGTTCACGCAACTCAGCATCGCGCAAATTCATTTAAACACCCACTCGTTAATTTACTTCTTCTTTGCCTTTGGTTTGGCTTTGGATTTCGCTTTAGGCTTAGCCTTTGCTTTTTTCTTCTTTGGAGCTTTTGCTTCAATAATCGCCTCAACTTCTTCCAAAGTTAATGCTTGAGCATCTGTAGTTTTCGGTAATTCGATTTTAATCTTACCCTTTATAATGTTAAATCGACCCCATCGAGCTTTTTGAACTGAAATACCCTCTTCCTCCCAGATATGAATATATTTCTCTATCTCTTTTTGTTTTTTAATCTCGATTAGCTCTTCTATGTTAGCCTCAGAAAGATTATCAAAATCATACTTCTTGTTTACATTGATGAACAAGTCATTCCATTTAATAAACGGTCCAAATCTACCCGTACCCTTTTGAACAGGATGACCATCATAATGTGCAATCGGCGCATCAGCCTCTCGCTTTAATTCTATAAGCTCAATCGCACGTGCTAGATCAACACTTCCGATCTCCTCACCCTTAGGAATTGAGACGAAAGCCTCCTTAAATCTAACATATGGTCCAAATCGTCCTTCTGCGACAACCACATCTTCCGACTCATATTGACCTACATTCTTAGGAAACTTGAATAACTCTAATGCCTCCTCTAAGGTTATTGAATTAATTGACTGCTCATTTCTAAGAGAAGCAAAAATGGCTTTCTCGCCATCTACTTGTTCATCACCAATTTGGACCATTGGTCCGAATCTTCCAATTCGAGCAATAATTCTACGACCATTCTCAGGGTGCATACCTAACTCTCTTTCACCAGTAACACGATCTGAATTCTCAAGGGTATCCTCAACATTGGAATGGAACGGTGTGTAAAAGTCATGTAGCATCTTCGTCCATCCTACAAGTCCTTTTGCGATCTCATCAAACTCCTGCTCTACTTGGGCAGTAAAGCTGTATTCCATGATCTTCCCGAAATGTTCAACCAAGAAGTCAGTTACCAATATCCCGATATCCGTAGGGAATAATTTATTTTTTTCTCTTCCTGTGATTTCAGTTAATGCAACTTTTTCAATCTCACCTCCTTTCAATCTCCATTGATCATAAGCTCGTTCCTTTCCGTCTCGCTCAGGTTTCTCAACATAACCACGCTTTTGAATTGTCGAAATTGTTGGAGCATAAGTAGAAGGTCGCCCTATTCCTAAACCTTCCATTTTCTTTACAAGAGAAGCCTCAACATATCTTGAAGGCGCTCTAGAGAAACGTTGAGTTACTTTTATCTCTTCAGTATTTACCACGTCACCTTCTACAACTTTAGGTAATAAACCTGAAGTATATGAATCTTCTTCTGAATCATCATCCAGTGTTGTCTCTAGGTAAACTTTCAAGAAACCTTCGAATTTAATCACCTCGCCTTTGGCAACAAAAGTATCAGCAACCCCGTCGCCATTCAGCTTTATGGTAGTTCTCTCTAACTGAGCATCCGACATTTGTGATGATATCGCCCGCTTCCAAATTAAATCGTAAAGACGTTCCTGATCTCTTTCACCTGTGATAGCGTGAGTTGAGAAATTAGACGGTCGAATAGCCTCGTGAGCCTCTTGCGCTCCACTCGACTTGTTCGTGTATTTTTGCGGGTTCGAAAACTCAGTCCCGTACGCTTTTTCAATTTCTTTCTTTGCTGCTTCAACTGCCGTATCCGATAGATTAACCGAATCCGTCCTCATATATGTAATACGTCCAGCTTCATATAATCGCTGAGCAACCTGCATCGTTCTAGAAACATTAAAACCAAGTTTCAAACTCGCTTCTTGCTGAAGTGTTGATGTTGTAAATGGAGCCGTAGGCTTTTTAATAGCTGGCTTCATTGTAACATTAGACACAGAAAACGGTGCGGTCCTACATGACTCTAAAAGCGTATTTACTTCCTCCTCAGAACTCAAGTTTCTAGACACTTCTGCCTTAATTCCACCTTTGGAAGTCTTAAACTGAGCGACTACCTTATAATAGGTACTCGTCTTATGCGCTTCAATTTCACGTTCTTTCTCAACAATTAATCGAACTGCAACTGATTGAACTCTTCCGGCAGACAAACTAGGTCGTACCTTTCTCCATAGAACAGGTGAAAGCTCAAATCCGACAAGTCGATCTAATATTCTTCTTGCTTGCTGCGCATCGACTAATTCTTTATTGATTTCACGTGGTGATTGAATCGCCTTCGTAATTGCTGTCTTTGTAATTTCGTTGAATGTGATTCGCTTAGTTTCTTTTTTATCTAAACCAAGTGTTTCGTATAAGTGCCAAGATATAGCTTCTCCCTCGCGGTCCTCATCCGTCGCGAGCCAAACAACGTCCACACCTTTTACAATTTTCTTAAGGTCTGAAACAAGCGTTTTTTTGTCAGGAGAGATCTCATAAACAGGAGAAAAATCATTTTCCACATCAATGGCAACGCCCTTTTTGGCTAGATCTCTAACGTGACCAAAACTTGATTTCACGACAAAATCTTTTCCTAAGTATCCCTCAATCGTTTTCGCTTTCGCGGGTGACTCGACAATAACTAAATTTTTGGCCATGGTGCTTCTGTATTTCAACGTAATATGCTTCATTAGGATCGATTTCCCTCTCTTGCATTCGGCTGCAAAATAAGAGGAATTAATTTTTAAAAGCAATTAAAAGCCAAAACAAAATGGTTCATCCGTCATCAATCTGTTAAACTTTAACCTCTGATTAAAGGAATTTCCCTCCTAATTTTTCAACTTCTAAAAATCCTTCCTTGCCTAGACTGCACGACGTTTTGTGTTAAGAAGTAGCTCGGAATATATTAGATTATGGAGCCGACTAATATCTTTCATGAAAAAAATCTAAAGGAGGCCCTGAGTTAATAAACCATAATAAAGCCTGACATTTTGACACCTTTTTGCTTTTTTAACTAATTTTGTAGACCGAATTTTGAATTAGATGAACAAAGAGAATAATAGTAAGGAGATCGACGAAAGTCGACAAGGGGAAGCTACTATGGTAAGTCCAGGTCTTAAAAAAAATGGCAAAAAACTATTTGTAGAGAGTTACGGCTGTGCGATGAATTTTTCAGATAGCGAGGTCGTTGCTTCTATTCTTGCCGAACAAGGCTACACCACAACGAGTGATGAAAAGGAAGCAAATGTTATTCTGATCAACACATGTTCGATTCGAGAAAATGCTGAGACACGAGTTCGACGAAGATTAACGAACTTTAAAAATCGTAAGAAGCATGAGCCAAGTTTGGTAGTTGGCGTTCTTGGCTGTATGGCTGAACGACTAAAAAAGCAACTACTTGAGGAAGAAAAACTCGTTGATCTTGTCGCTGGACCTGACGCATATCGTGATCTACCGAATCTTATTGAGGAAGTTGGTTCTGGACAAAAAGCGGTAAACGTTCTATTATCTCGAGAAGAGACATATGCCGATATATCACCTGTAAAACTGGATAAAAGCGGGGTTACTAGCTTCGTATCAATTACCAGAGGTTGTGATAACATGTGTTCATTTTGTGTGGTCCCATTTACTAGAGGTCGTGAGCGATCAAGAGACCCAGAGACAATTATTAAAGAATGTAAAGACCTATTCGAACTTGGTTACCGCGAGGTGACACTTCTGGGTCAAAACGTTGATTCATATCGCTGGAACCTGACCTCGAAAGGTGAAATTAAGGATGATTCAAAACCAACAACCAATTTTGCTGAGTTGATGGAAATGGTCGCTAACGTATCGCCTGATTTACGCGTTCGTTTTTCTACCTCTCACCCGAAAGACATGTCTGATGAAGTTCTAGAAGTTATTGCTAAATATGAAAATGTTTGCAATTATATCCACCTACCGATTCAATCAGGAAATACGGAAGTGTTGGCAAGAATGAATAGAGGCTATTCGAGAGAGTGGTACCTCGAGCGCATCACAGCGATCAATCGAATTCTACCTGATTGCGCAATCTCTACTGATCTTATTACCGGATTTTGCAACGAAACAGATGAAGAGCATGCTGATACTATTTCTATCATGAAAGAAGTTAAATGGGACTTCTCCTACATGTACAAGTACTCAGAACGGCCAAAAACATTAGCAGAACGAAGATTTGAAGATAATGTGCCTGAGGAAGTAAAAGGTGCACGATTAACGGAAATTATAGACTTGCAACAGGTACATTCTTTAGAAGCGAACAAGAAACATGTCGGAAGAACGTTAAAAGTGCTAGTTGAAGGACCATCTAAAAGAAGACCAGACGAATTTATGTCCGGAAGAACAGGTCACAACACCAAAGCGGTATTTCCAATTGGTAATTTTGAGAAGTGTGATTATGTGATGGTCAAAATTAATGACTGCACTGCAGCAACACTCTTAGGAGAGGTTGTAGAAATTCTTCCAGCCTCTAAATAATTAAGTATGGATGTTCAACAGATAAAACAGCGATTTGGGATTATTGGAAATGCACCATTACTGCATCGCGCTTTGGAGGTTGCCATTCAAGTTGCTCCAACAGATATATCAGTTCTTGTTACTGGAGAAAGCGGAACAGGAAAGGAAATAATTCCTCAGGTCATACATCAATTGAGCTCACGCAAGCATGCTGAATATATCGCTGTGAACTGCGGAGCCATACCTGAAGGAACGATCGATTCTGAGCTCTTCGGACATGAAAAGGGGTCCTTCACCGGAGCAAGCGGAAGTCGTAAAGGATACTTCGAAGTAGCAGATGGAGGTACGATCTTCCTTGATGAAGTTGCCGAATTACCAATGCAAACTCAAGTTAGACTTCTTCGTGTCCTAGAAACTGGAGAGTTTATTAGAGTCGGAGCTTCAAAACCGATTAAAACGGATGTTCGTGTGGTTGCTGCTACAAACGAAAACATGCAACAAGCGATCAGCTCAGGAAAATTCAGAGAAGATCTCTTCTATAGATTAAATACTGTGCCTATCTCGCTCCCTCCTCTTCGAAAACGTAATGATGATATTCACCTGCTCTTCCGTAAGTTCTCAAGTGACTTTGGAGACAAGTATAGAATGCCATCTATCAAACTTACTCAAGAGGCGATCGACTTAGTAACTCATTACAGTTGGCCAGGAAACATTCGCCAGCTAAAGAACATCGTTGAGCAAATATCCGTAATTGAAACTTCAAGAGAAATTGACGCAATAACAATTGCACCCTACCTCCCTGAAGTAGGTAGCCGAACTCCTGCTGTCATCAATTCAGATTCAAAAGAAAGCATTGATGAGAGAGAGCTAATGTATAAGTTTCTCTTCGATATGAAACGTGACCTCACCGAATTAAAAAAATTAGTAGTGGATATCGCCTCAAATGATGGAAACATCTCATTGAGCAGTGACCAGACGAGTGTTGTGAATCGCTTTTATGATGATGTAAACTCGGAGGGATCTGTAAGTCATATTCTACCCCCTGTAAAGGAAGAAACATTTGATTATCCTAAACCGACAGAAGAGAATTTTGAAGAGCATGAGGAAGTGGAGGAATCTTTGTCTCTAGAAGATAGAGAAAAGGAACTCATTGAGAAAGCGCTACTTAAACACAAAGGAAAAAGAAAATATGCAGCTGCAGAGCTAGGAATTAGTGAGCGTACGCTATACCGTAAAATAAAGGAATATAATCTAACAGATTAGTGAGAGGCATTTTTATTATAGTATCGATTTTCACGCTGACTTCATGTTGGCCAACCCGAGTTGGATTTAAAGATCAAAATTTCCCGGAGGAATGGAAAGTATTCCATGTAAAGACCCTAGATAATAATTCGTCGAACACCCCACTTAGTTATCCAGCGAACCTCTCTGAAGCAATCAAAGATGGAATCCAAAACAACACTAGCCTTGCTTTAGGAGTCTCGCCAGATGATGCGCAGCTCCAAATTGAAGGAACAATTGGCAGTTACACGATAACACCTGTTGCAATTTTAGAAGGCGACCAAGCCTCGCAAAATAGATTGACAGTTTCTGCGACATTCAACATATATATAAATGAGCCGGAAGAAGATGAAATGACACTTCGAAGTACACGGTTTATAGACTACGATGCTTCCACAGATTTAGGTGTTGTAGAATCAACTTTGCTTGATGCAGTAAGTGAACAAATTGTTCAAGATGTAATAAATCAATTATTTTCGAACTGGTAATGTTGAGCATCCAAGATATAGCAAATAAGATCGCTGAGCCAAATCAGCAATTGGTCGAAAATCAAATGGATTTTAAGTCTCTTGCAGATAAATACCCATACACCCAGGTATTCTCGATTCTATATTTAAAGTCATTAAAGCAAAGTGGTGATGTTCATTTCGAAGACGAATTACTAAAACATTCCTATAGAATTTCTGACCGAGTTCAATTGTTCAACCTGATAGAATCACAAAGCTTCAGAGATGTTGCTCCGACAGAAGTTGAAGAAATTATTCCAGAAGTAATTGAGAAACCTAAGTCAAACAAAGTCGAAAGTGAAATCACTCAAGTGACCACAGAAGAGGAAGTCCATGAGACATCTTTGAAGGACTTGGTTATTGAAACAGAAGCAACACCAACGATTGAGGAAGAATCTTCAGAAATTCAAACCGAATTAGAAGAAACCGAAACAATTGATAAGGTTGAGAAAATTGAAACTAATATCGATTCTACTGATCAAGAATATTCAATTATTAAGGAAGAAGAGAAATTATCTTCCGATGCGAGTACTGAGAAGAAAGACAATCTCGAGGAGAGTATTCTTCACCATGCTTATGCCGCCAATTACAATTTAGAAGCCCTAAGCCCAGAAGAGGAGGCTCGCCTCGAGCAAAAAGATGCGATAGAAGAAGTCAAGAATTCAGAAATTGAAACTAAAGGCAATGATGAATTGGACTTTACCTCGTGGTTACATGCCAATGTCAATTATATTGAGCCCGAAGAAGCTCAACTAGATGCGCCACTTGTAAATAATTTCTCCGATTTCAACCCTTCAAACAACCTCTTCGGAGAATATGACAAACCAAAGAAAGAATTCTTCTCTGCCCCACGTAAAGCGCGGAAGAGTCTTCTGGAAGATGGCCTTCCTGTGAGTGAGACTTTAGCAAAAATATATGTTAGTCAGGGAAATTATCCGAAGGCAATTAAAGCTTATCAAGATTTGTGCTTGTTAAATCCAGAAAAAAAGAGTTTCTTTGCAAGCCTAATTGAAGAATTAGAAGAAAAATTAAACATAGAATAGATGGATACGTTATTTTCAGTCATCATAGTTATCGCTAGTGCATTGCTAGTTTTTGTTGTCTTTGTTCAAAACCCAAAAGGTGGTGGATTGAGTTCAGATTTCGGTGCCGCTCAACAACTGGGAGGTGTTCAAAAGACTAATGAGTTTATTGACAAGACTACATGGGGCTTGGCGATTGTAGTTGCAGTACTTAGTATTGTTCTTACAATTCGTTCAACTACAACATCATTTGAGACTCCTACTGAGGATCCTCAAACAGAAGCACCTGCAGAAGGATCTGGAACTCCAGTATCGAATACTCCTGGATAGGATTAGCTTTTAAAACACATTTAAAATGTCAGTATGTCAGCATACTGACATTTTTTTTGCTCTTTTTGTGCTACTTTGTCTGACTTAATCAAATGGCACATTTTGTGACAGTAGAAGGAAGAATTAAACAGAACAAATCATTTAAATAAGATAGACATATGTCAACTCAATTCAAACCATTAGCGGATCGTGTTCTAATTGAACCAGCTCCAATTGAAACGAAGACAGCAAGCGGAATTATTATTCCTGATTCTGCAAAAGAAAAACCACTACAAGGAAAAGTAATCGCAGCCGGAACTGGAAAAGTAGACGAACCAATGACTGTGAAAGTTGGTGACGAAGTATTGTACGGACAGTATTCTGGAACTGAAATCACGCTAGACGGATCAACATATTTGATCATGCGAGAATCTGACGTATACGGAATCCTTTAATCAGATAAACATATTTAAACAAGAACAAGATGGCAAAAGATATATACTTTGATATTGACGCTAGAGATCGCCTTAAAAAAGGTGTTGACGCACTAGCAAATGCAGTAAAAATAACACTAGGACCTAAAGGGCGTAATGTAGTAATCGGACGAAAGTTTGGAGCTCCACACGTAACAAAGGATGGTGTTTCTGTTGCAAAAGAAATTGAATTAAAAGATCCAATCGAGGACTTAGGCGCATCAATGGTGAAAGAAGTTGCATCAAAAACAGCAGATATCGCTGGAGATGGAACAACAACTGCAACTGTATTAGCTCAAGCTATTGTTAATGCTGGGATGAAAAATGTAGCTGCCGGTGCAAACCCAATGGATCTTAAGCGAGGAATCGACAAAGCAGTTTCTGCGATTGTTAAGCATCTTCAAACTATTTCTAAGGAGGTTGGATCTGACAATGATGAAATCAAACAGATCGCATCAATTTCAGCAAATAACGATGAAACTATCGGAGCACTAATCGCGGAAGCAATGAAAGTTGTAGGAAACGATGGTGTAATTACTGTAGAAGAGGCTAAAGGTACTGAGACAGAAGTTAAAACTGTTGATGGAATGCAATTCGATCGTGGTTACCTTTCTCCTTACTTCGTTACGAATACTGAGAAAATGATCACTGAGCAGGAAAGCCCAATGATCTTAATCTACGATAAGAAGATTTCTAATATGAAGGAGCTTCTTCCAATCTTGGAACCAGTTGCTCAAGCCGGGAAACCATTATTGGTGATCGCAGAAGATATTGATGGAGAAGCATTAGCTACGCTCGTGGTAAACAGAATCCGTGGATCTCTGAAAATTGCTGCAGTAAAAGCTCCAGGATTTGGTGATCGTAGAAAAGCAATGTTGGAAGATCTTGCAATTCTTACTGGTGGACAATTAATATCTGAAGAAAGAGGATTGACGCTTGAAACAGTTACTATGGACATGCTAGGAACAGCTGAAAAGGTAGAAATCGATAAAGACAATACTACCATTGTAAATGGTGCTGGCGATTCAAACGATATCAAAGCTAGAATTGGTCAAATCAAAGCTCAAATTGAAGTTTCTACATCGGATTACGATAAAGAGAAAATGCAAGAGCGTTTGGCTAAGTTGTCAGGCGGAGTTGCTGTTCTTTATGTTGGTGCTCCAACAGAAGTTGAGATGAAAGAAAAGAAAGATCGTGTTGACGATGCATTAGCGGCGACACGTGCCGCTGTTCAGGAAGGAATTGTTCCTGGTGGTGGAGTTGCACTAATTCGTTCACTAGATGGCTTAGATAAGATTGATGCAGAGAATGATGATGAAGTAACAGGTATCGCTATCGTAAAACGAGCAGTTGAAGAACCATTACGACAAATTATTTCCAATGCTGGAGGTGAAGGTGCTGTGATTGTTCAAAAAGTTAAAGAAGGTGAAGGAGACTTCGGATACAATGCGCGCACAGACACATACGACAACCTGTACAAAGCTGGTGTTGTAGACCCGACTAAAGTAACGCGAATCGCTATCGAAAATGCGGCTTCAATTGCATCTATGCTATTGACGACGGAATGTGTTATCGCAGACGAACCTGTTGATGAAGCGGCTGCAGCTGCTGCAATGGGAGGAGGAATGCCAGGCGGAATGCCAGGAATGATGTAAAACGTATATTAAGAGCATAAAGGGCCAGCTACGGTTGGCTCTTTTTCCGTTTCTGCTTTCCCGACTAGTTTCGGATAAGCAGAGCGACTATATATAAGAAGCCCTTATCTTTGAGCAATCGAATTTAAGGGCTTTGTTTTTAAACCAATCACAATGACTGAAAAATACGAGATTATCATTGAAACTGAAAGACTGACCCTACGCAAGGTGACACTGGATGACATGCCTGAGTTTTTTAAAATGGAATCAACTCCAGAAGTCAATAAGTACACTGGTGAACAAGTATCACCATCGATTGAGGACTTAGAAGCAAAAATTAAAGAAAGTATCTTAAAGGATTACAAAGAAGTGGGCTTCGGCCGATTGGCTGTGATTGAAAAATGATCCGGATCATTTATCGGCTGTGCAGGACTCAAATACCTTCCTAAATTCGACCAAGTTGATTTGGGATACCGATTTATGCCTCAGTATTGGGGCAAGGGTTACGGAACTGAATCTTCTCGAGCCTTACTTCAATAGGGGTTTAGTGAATTGGAACTCGATAGAATCATTGCATTAGCAATGCCGGAAAACAAGGCCTCAACTAAAATTATGGAAAAGGTTGGGATGAGCTTCGATAAATTCGCTCCCTATGATGAAGGAGGACCTGATGCTGTTTGGTACGTTATCGATAAATAGGAACTGATTAGCCATTCAGAATTTCATCACCACATTGATTGCAATAAATTGAACCAAATGGGTTATCATTCTGACAATTCGGGCATAAATTATCTTTTTCCCCTCTTTTGAATTTGGACATTTCAACCGTAATGAGTCCAGTTGGTACGGCTATAATCACATAACCTGTAATCATCATCAGCGATGCGAGGATCTTACCTAAATCCGTTGCTGGAGTTATGTCTCCATAACCCACGGTAGTCGTCGTTACGATCGCCCAATAGATACTTGCAGGAATACTATCAAAACCGTTCTGTCTATCTTCTATCACATACATAATAGTTCCTGTGAGGATCATCATCATCAAGACAAAGAAGAAAAAAACCATGATTTTATAGTAGGAAGCCTTCAGTGAATGAAATAATGCCTGTGATTCTGAAGTGAATCGATTCAATTTTAGGATTCTAAAAATTCGCAGAAGTCTCAGTGCTCTTATTGCTCGGAACGAGTCATATCCAGACAAGAACGGAGTTAAGAAAGTCGGTAAGATTGATAGTAAATCTATTAGTCCCCATGTGCTGAAAATATATTTCAGTGGCTTCGGAGCGACTACAATACGTAATATATATTCAATGGAAAAGATGATGGTAAACACCCATTCCGTGTAGAAGAAGAGGTCAGCATTTTTCTTTCCCCAGGCCGGTACGCTTTCTACCATTACCAGAAGCACAGAAATAACAATGAGGACAAGCAAGGCCAAATCGAAATTTCTTCCAGATTTAGTTGTAGTCCCAAAAATCACTTCATGTAGATTTCTCCGCATAATAATGCATACGTAGAGTTTTTGTTTCGGTTTCAAATCATTAGAGTTTTCCGAAAACAAAAGAGGCCATTCTGTCGAATAGCCTCTTCCCTATTTAATTAATTCTAATTTATCTTGCGATTACGATATCTGTGGTCAAAACAGTTTTTTCTGTTGTCACACGAACCATGTATCGCCCTTGAGCCAATTCTGATCCATCAACAATTCCTGAGGCAAGGTCTGTTGGTAGAACAATTACTCTTCCTAACATATCTACAACATCAATCGCCTGAATTGTTCCTTCGTAGCTAACCGTGAAGTATCCATTCGATGATGGATTAGGGTATACGAGTAATGAATTCAAAGTAAGATCTTCAATTCCAACAGTGGATAGAACACAAGCCGATGTGTCTACACAACCATTTTCAGTAATGATTACTGCGTAATTCCCACCATTCGTTGGAAGGAATGCTTGTGAAGTTTCACCTGCGATATCTAATCCAGTATCACAATCCATCCATTGGTAAGTCACCCCCGGATTAGTGTTATTTGCAAGCATGGTTAAATCATCACCGCCTAAAGTCGTAGAGACATCAATTGGGGGGTTAATCGTCACATCTTGAGTTTGTGAGCTTGTATTTCCACATGCATCTGTATACGTCCACGTTACAGTAGTTGTCCCTAATGCTGTAATTGGGAATACTACATCAGGCACACCTGTAACAGCACCATTACAATTATCAGTGGCCGTAGCATTAGCAGGTGTTACATCACAGTTGGCTGTCACTTCCGTGAGCAAAGTAATATCAGCAATAGGAGCATCAAAATCCTTCACTACAATTAATTGGTCTACCAATGTTTGATTTCCGCAATCATCCGTAATACTATATGTTCTTGTTATAGTCTCAGGACAAGACAAGCCATCAGACACATCAGACTCCCAAGCAACTGTTGGAACAGCAGTACAGTTATCAACCTCACCAGCTACCCAACCAACTGCTGGAGCAGGAACGTCACCGATACATTGTACATTTATTGCACTTGGGTTAGATGCAACTGGAGCTGTCACATCTTCTATAATGATAATTTGAACCACATCGATGTTGTTTCCAGTTTGGTCAGCGACATTATAAGTTCTAGCAATCGTATCCAAACAACCATTTCCATAGATCGTATCAGACACAAATGTTACAAGAACAGCACCTGTACAGTTATCAGCTTCGTCATTTACCACTGTCTCATCAATAATTGCATCTCCAGGACACTCATAATATGCAGTGTCAGGATTAGATGCTGTTGGAAGCGTGACATCTGTAAGAATTACATTTTGTGTTTGCGTCGAAGTATTGCCATTTCCATCATCATACGTCCAAGTCACCACCGTAGTTCCTTGAGCCGTAATTGGCAAGATTGCATTATTCGTCACTAGCACTGTTCCTGCACAGTTGTCAGTTGCTGTTGGATCGATAAGTGCAGTCACCTCACACTCCGCAGTTACATCAGCCAAAGTTGGTGAATCACCAACTGGTGGAGTCACATCATTCAGAATAACATTCTGTGTTTGTGTTGAAGTGTTTCCATTTCCATCGTCATACGTCCAAGTCACTACTGTAGTACCTTGAGCCGTAATTGGTAAAGTGGCATCATTTGTAACGGTCACAATCGCAGAACAGTTATCCGTCGCAGTTGGATCTGTTAATGAATTCATAGTACATTCTGCAGTCAGATCAGCCAATGTAGCTAGATCAGGTACTGGTGCAATTGCCTCAACACTTGTAAGTACTAACTCGTAATTACCTTCATTTGAAGAGAACCCACCAACGACTACATAGTAAGTAGCTCCGACAGTTGTCATAAATGACGCTTGAGATTGGACTCCCACAAAATCATCATTACCTGTTACACAGTTTAAAGCAGCACAAGCTCCTTCGTATACCCAAATCTTAGTATCATAGTTCGTAAGCCCACTCACTGTTGACGCTGTCCATGTTGAACCGTCTCCAATAAATGTATACCAGTTCGCTCCTCCAGAACCTAGACTAGTTCCACAGAATGCTTCGGTTGAAGGCGTGCCACCTGTAGTACTTCCAGTAACACTTGTTTGAT
>TARA_Y100000385_G_scaffold291947_1_pt1 | contig 16887 bp, 16 predicted proteins | sample TARA_Y100000385 | Tara Oceans TARA_Y100000385 (sample SAMEA2620980) | marine metagenome | biome: marine biome (ENVO:00000447); feature: surface water layer (ENVO:00002042); material: "saline water (ENVO:00002010), including plankton (ENVO:xxxxxxxx)" | depth 5 m
TCGACTATCACAAGCCCCTCGCCAAGATGATCTATGACTATCCCTTGAAGGACTTCGTTTATAAATGATACTTTATCGCCACGATCAAAATACATTACCTCAAAACTCCTTTATTTGACAATGCATTTTGAAACTTTTTTGCATTGCGTTTATGAGTAGCCCAGCTATCAGTAAAATTATGATAACCCGAAAAATCTTCTTTCGCACACATATAAATATACGGGTGTTTTTTGGCATTGAGTACAGATAATAAAGCAGCCATTTCAGGAATACATATAGGATTAGGTGGAAGGCCTTTATTTAAATAAGTATTGTAAGCTGACTTGATCTTTAAATCTTTTTTAAGAACTCGCTTAACTTCAAACTGAAACCCATACCTTTCTTTGATTGCATAAATAACAGTAGGATCAGATTGTAACTTCATTCCTTGATTTAATCTATTTAGATATAATCCAGCCACAATAGATTGCTCATCTACTTTGGAAGTTTCTCTCTGAACAATAGACGCTAAAACTGAAACTTCATTAGCAGATAAACCAATTTTTTTAGCTTGTAATATTCTTTTTTTAGACCAAAAATAATTGTATTCTTTTTGCATTCGTTCTAAAAACTCCTTTGGTGTAATAGTCCAATACACTTCATAGGTATTTGGAATAAAGAACTTTCGAACAGAAGCAATATCGAAATTCTCATCTTCGAGAAAATTGGAATCTATAAAGGCAGAAACAAATTCTGAAGAATCAGCCTCCACTTGGGCTGACAATTGAGAAGCAAGGTCGAAGAGATTAGATGAATTATTGAAGATTATGGATAATGGGCTTTGGATTCCTGCACGAAGCATGTTCACCATTGAATTTAAATTCATGCAAGAATCAATTAGGTATCGTCCAGGATGCACTTTATAAAAGTTCTTCCTATTGCAAAAAACATCAAAAGCCCAATCATAATGAACAAGCCTATGAGACCTTAGGATTTCTTTTAGTGCATCAAAAGTTGTCTCTCGAGGCACAAGTATTGTTGTTTTTGTTTCCGTAATAGGGCGGAAAATAAATTGATAAGAGAGAAATATTCCCACGCTGGCTATCAGACTTAAAAAAAAGGCAGCTCTAAATATTATTTTTCTCATTATAACTAATTAAAAGAATGATCTACTCACCCATTATGTAGTTCAATTCGTGTCACTTCATTTAAGCTTACAATGACTATATTTTTATTCTAAACTTATTTTTTCATCACCCTCTTGATAAGGTAAGAACATGACTACAAATTGTAACATTTCATCTGTAGTTTTCATACTTCCAGTTTTACCCGAAACAAACTCTGGGGGATTATGAGGATTATCTAAATTATTAAGCGTATTGTCAAATATTGCTTCGACTTTTATTAATGATCCTGCAGGTAAATGTAACATCTTTGGGAAGGTATAAAAATATTGCCATCTAAAATTCCAATTATCAATTTTTATTAAAGGAATTGAATCCCCAATTGGACTAATCGCGTAAGCTTTGAATTCTTTTCCAATTAGATGCATGTGTGGATTTATTGTAAGTACAGAAATATCCTCTGGAATTATTGTTTCAGTTTCAAACTTCTTGACTTGGTTTGGAGGAATGACTAAGGGAGGAATGACTGGGGAAATACCCTGTGTTCCTAAAATAAATTCTCCAATCTGTCTTGTGGGTGGATTTTTATCAAAATATATATTAAAATATGAATGATCTGTTTGAATTATTGGTGTTGGGCCGTAATGAATATCTTTAATGAGTAAAGCTGATTGTTTATTAACTCTTAATCCACCTATACCGTCAGGATATAAAAGTGCCTCAACTCCAGGAAGATAATTTGATACTGAGGGCTGTAATTTAGGAAATGTTCCATCTTCATATGGAATATTAAGTTGATGAAAAGCAGTGGAATCATTGTGTATATCTCCATTAACAATGGGTTTTACATCTAGTAAATGACTATTTTTTTCATTATCGTAAGTAATCAAGTGCGCATTTAAATGATGAACCAACTGCTTGTTATCAGGAACAAATTCAATTAAACGAATATTAGTATCAGAGTCTAATTCAAAAGGTAACTTTGTGACCATAAAAAGATCCTTATTATTCCCGGGGATAATAAATGCATTGTTCATTTTAAGAACTAGATCTGGGTTTCCAATATTTCTTTTTGTTTTCGAAAGCACTAGTGGAGATGTAAGTTTAGAGGTATCACCAGCTACACAACCTTGATTATACCATTCTTGTAAAATCATTTTTTCGTCTTCAGAAAGAATCTTTTCACCTATAAAATGACTATAGTTAGCATCAGCTGGCCAAGGAGGCATATATCCAGATTTAGTGACGTAAGCAACCATCTTAGCACGCTTGGCTACATCAGAATATTTCATCATGGAAAAAGGAGCTGGTCCTTTTTTGTAGTGACATGATGAACAATTGCTAAAAATAATAGGAGCAACATGATCCGAAAAATTATAATAAATTTTTTTTTCAGAGCAAGAGAGAATAATCACCAAAAAAAGTGATCCGATAAATAATTTATTCGATGAAGCACCCAATAGCATTAGTTTTTTTAATTTTAACTTCCTTTCCACCTAAAAAAGATTCGATAGCGTCATTAAGATAATACTCTGATACATTTTGCCTTTTACGTCCCAACTCTCCTAACCAGTTATCTATCAAACCCTGATACTGAATACTATTATTTTCATCAATCAAATAGACTTCAGGAGTTATAGTTGCACTTAATTTATTTACTAAAAGATAACCTTTATCATAGATAACATCTATGGGTAGATCATATTTATTTAAGAATGAATCCATTTCTTGACTAGAATATGATGTCCCTGGTATTACAAAATAAAAATCAAGTCGGTCCTTATATTTAAAATATAGCTGTTTTATTTCTCTTGTGTAACTTTGGCATAAAGGACATTCAGGAACAATAAAAAATAACACTTTGTCACTATTTTCAATAAAAACCTTCGATAGATAATCATTTTGATAACAAGAATTAAAAAAAAGTAAAACAAAAAATATAATCAAAGTAAGCCTCATAGATAGTCATTTAATCAAAAGTAATAATTTGAATTTATCATGGCATACAATACTGTTCAATTAGACGAATTAACATACTGAAAATCAAATACATCAGTAAATATCCCATTTTTGAAAATCCAATTCTTTCTCAAACCAATTTGTGTAAATCCCTGAGAAGTGAATAATCTTATACTAGAAATATTTTCAGACCCTACAGTACAATAAAGTTGGAGAAGTCCCAATTGATTAAAAGCATAAGTTTTCATTAATTGGATAGCTTCGCTAGCATAGCCCAGAGAACGGGAATTAGGATCAATCAAAATCCCGATTGCAGCTCTTCGATGAATAGCATCATAATCGAAAAGATCAACACAACCTACCGGATGTTTATTTAAATCCAAAAGCATAAATCTAAATTGCCCTGTCTGCTGAATAGTCAAATGAGCTTGAGAGATATACTGTTCCAAAACATACTTAGAAAAAGGAACCTTAGAAAGACTTACTTGGCTGATTTCAAGGTCATTTTCCCAAAGATAAATTTGGGAAATATCATCGGGTTCTAATGCACGATATGATATTTTATATCTTGATTTGTCCTTCATAAACAAATGTAGATTCTCCGGTTAATGTTACATTACAATATATATTATTTTTTTTCTCAAACTGAACTTTTAATAGTCCACCCAAGGTATGAACACTAATTTGTTCCTTGGTAATAAAACCGGATTCAAAAGAAGCAATTGCACAGGCAACTGCTCCAGTCCCACAAGCCAAAGTTTCGTCTTCTACACCCCTTTCGTAGGTTCGAATATAGATTTCATCTTTCCTAATATTTACAAAATTTACATTGATCCCCTGAGAAATATAGGCAGGAGAATTCCTCACCTTTGCTCCTTCTGTCTTCACATCTAATGTATTAATATCATAAGAAAAAGTGACCAAATGGGGAGAACCTGTATCCAACATCCAGAAAGAATCTCTTTTGGAAATTAGACTTAACTCTTTCATCTCCAATTGTACTAGACCAGTAATATCTATCCGAGCAGAGTGAAGACCATCAAATGAATCAAAAAGACAATTTTCACTAAAAAGATTCAAATGTTTTGCAAAAGCTACCGCGCATCGACCTCCATTTCCACAAAAACTTCCTATCATACCATTTGAATTAAAATAATTCATTTTAAAATCGGTCTGATCAGATTTTTCTATCAAAATTAATCCATCAGCACCGATACCGATATTTCGATGACACAAATCAGCAATTTGATCGGCATTTAAAGCGAAAAAGCCAGAACGATTATCTACTAGGATAAAATCATTTCCGGCACCCTGGTATTTAGAAAAAATTAAATCCATACAGTGCTTTTATTTTACTAAAATAATATTAATTGTGCAGAATAACGATGTTTTATTTTAGTATTGAATAATCGAATTGATAAATATATTATTTTGACTAAAAAATAGTAAGTTTATAGGATTATAAATAGTTGAAAATTACATTAAATTATGAAATCATATCAAGCTGAATTATCTGCAAGAATTTCAGAAGAAAGAGCAGCCGTAGAACTCATTAAAATCACAAGTGATTTATCTTTTGAAAGCTCTATAGAGCTAACGATATTTCGACATCAGTTGATCGATAAAAGATCAAGTGAAATTCTAAACCTTCATGAATATGCCACCAATTTTGTATTAAAACCCATAAATATATTTGAAACTTTATCCATTGCAAATGAGATAAAATCATCTACGTTTTCTCCTTCAAAAATTGACATTGGAAAATTGACTTTTGAGTGGATAAATGAAAAAGAAAAATATAATAATATCACTTCCTTTGTCAACAATAAACTCCACTTCATTAATAAGGAAAGTACAAACATTCAAGCTAAAGATGTCGTTCTTTATGGTTTTGGAAGAATAGGTAGACTTTTGGCACGTGAGTTGATGGCTCAAGAAGGAAAAGGTGAGCAGCTTCGGTTAAGAGCTATTGTACTCAGAAAAAATGACGATCAAAATATAATAAAACGCGCTTCATTGCTTCGTTCAGATTCCATTCATGGAAAATTTCCCGGAACAGTGGTGGAAGATTTAGAAAACAAAGCTCTCGTAATAAATGGACAATCTGTTCAACTAATTAAAGCATCATGTCCTGAAGAAATTGATTATACTTCATATGGAATTAAAAAGGCATTGGTGATTGACAACACTGGAGCTTATAGAGATAATGAATCCTTGTCATGGCACCTTCAAGCAAAAGGAACCTCAAAAGTCCTGCTCACTGCTCCTGGACAAGGAATCCCTAATATAGTTTTTGGAGCTAATCATCTTGACTACGCAATAGATTCCTACGATAAATTCTCAGCTGCCTCATGTACTACAAATGCAATTACGCCTATCCTAAAAATTGTGAATAATGAACTAGGAATAGACAAGGGTCATATCGAAACTGTGCATGCCTATACCAACGATCAAAACTTAGTTGATAATATGCACAAGAAAGAAAGAAGAGGTCGAGCTGCAGCAATCAACATGGTTATCACCAGTACAGGTGCAGGAAATGCAGTTGTTAAAGTAATCCCAAGCCTAGAAGGAAAACTCACTGCCAATGCAGTTCGGGTTCCAACACCCAATGGTTCTTTAGCTATTCTTAACCTTAGTGTGAATTCAAAAACATGTATAGCTGATCTTAACAATATTATAAAAAAAGCAGCATTAAATGGTCCTTTAGTTGAACAAATTAACTACTCTATATCTCGTGAATTGGTCTCTATGGATATTGTTGGAAATAATGCAGCAGCTATTTTTGATAGTCCTGCCACCATTGTATCTAAAGATGGGAAAAATATTGTTTTATATGTTTGGTATGACAATGAATATGGATATTCAAGACAAGTAATGCGCTTGGCTAAGTATATTTCTAATGTCAGAAGACCAATGAATTACTAACAAGTACAAACCAAAAAGACCTATTTAATCTTAGTTTTTTTTTTGCATATTACACTTTTTTAATAAAATCTATAAATATTGCAATAAAATTAATATTCATAAATTGTTAAAAACAAGCCCATGGAAAAAGATAAATTAAAACAAAATTTTAACAATAAAACTTGGAATGAAATAAAAACAAAAGACTCATGGCAGCTATTCAAAATTATATCTGAATTTGTTAACGGATTTGAAAAAATGGGCCAAATAGGTCCTTGTGTCACTATTTTTGGATCTGCGAGAATGACTAATGAAAACAAATACTATGGATTGGCTTCTGACATTGGAGAGATTCTGTCAGTCAATGGCTACGGAGTTATTACAGGAGGTGGCCCGGGGATTATGGAGGCCGGAAACAAAGGCGCAAAAAATGGAGGTGCACCCTCAGTTGGACTCAATATTGATCTGCCCTTTGAAAGCTCAAGTAATCCCTATATAGACTTAGATAAAAACATCAACTTTGATTACTTTTTTATTCGAAAAGTTATGTTTGTAAAATACTCTCAAGCATTTGTAGTTATGCCCGGAGGAATGGGCACATTAGATGAATTATTTGAGGCAATCACATTAATTCAGACACAAAAGATAGATAAATTTCCTATAATTCTAGTCGGTAGCGAATTTTGGAGTGGACTGATTGAATGGATTAAAAAAACACTTATAGTTGAGAAAACTATAAGCTTAAAGGATTTAGAATTAATTTCTATTGTGGATTCTCCAGATGAAGTCATCAAGATTATTGAAGAATTTTATTCTAGCTACTTACTAAAACCCAATTTCTAAAAAAAACCTTTACATGATTTTTAATCAGTTTACACAAAAAATAAACTCTAATCTCTAGAATTAAAGATATATGTTATGTTATATGTGTATTCTAAAATTTCTTTACCCCCTCATTATAGGAAATTAAGTTGAACTTATTACTCATCAACAACTCAAACTTAATAAAATTGAGGGAAAGAATACGGGGCATTATTGGAATAAATAAATCGTTAGTATAAATAAATTCTATATATTCCATTATATCCTAAAGAGTCATCATAGCTATAATCTCATTGACTAAAAATTAAGTTTTGAAAAAAGCATCTTCAAAGTCAAATTCAAAATCTTAATAAATCCTTTAAAGTTAATACTTCTATTGGATTTCTGAAGGTGGTGATTCTGCTAACAGAATATCAATATAATATTTGTCTAAACAATTATTAAATCCAAGGAGTCTTGAACTTCAATATATAACATCAATCATTTTAATGATTCAATAGAATTAATATCAATTAGAATCGTTCACATAGGAGCTCAAATACTGAAAGCCATCGGTAAGTTTTCCATTTGCACAAATGGTCGCTCTGTGAATAATATCATCTTGATCTTCTCCGATTAGAGAAGGTAGTACATGCAAGATAAACTCTTGACCAAAATCGGATGAGGCATCTTTGGGAAGTTCACAAGGTAAATTATCTACAGCCATCACAGTGATAACTTCTTGTTTATTAAAAACGTCTTCGGCTTCTGTTTGTGGATTATAACCATATAAAGGATCTGAAATAGTTGAAGCTCTTAGCGTGCTAGCTATTGGTCCATTTATATCACAAGAAATATCAGCTATAGTTCTGATCTTAAAATCTGGAGATTTAGCATCGCTCCTAGTAAAAAGATAAGGGGAATCTGATCCATAAAAATGTCCTGCAATAAATAAGTCTGAGACTTTGGCATATTTCATAAAATCTGAACGGTATTCCAAAGGATACTTACAGAAATGAGAAAAATCAGAAGGCTCACCATTAATTCGAGTATTGTAGTCAAGTGTATCAAGCTGAACAAACACCGCTTCGTTAAATTTATTTGTAAAAAATTCTTGTTTGGAAACTTTCTTCAAACCGATAATATCAAGGAGTTCTATTATGCCTCTGCCTACTCTTCCAGTTCCAGTAACAACAATCTTTATAGGTGGGAGATTAATTTTTTTTAATTCTTGCTCCAACTCAATTCTATCTTTGCAAAGATTAGCAGGCTTCAAGTAGAATCTACTAGTTCGTTTTCCATATGCCAGAAAAGCATTGTAACATCCAACTATTCCGGCATATCTTCCAAAGCCAATTACGCGATTACCTTTTTTATTGGTTAAGGATTCGTAATCCACCATACGAATATTAAGTGCCAATATCTTTTTGAGTAAATCTCTATTGTAGGATTGTTCTTTAATTGTATGAGAAAAAAATAGATAAGTTTTATTAGGAATTAAATCCGTTTTTCTAACTTCCTTAATTCCACATAAAATATCACAATCACTCAAATTTTCTTGTAATTTCAGCCCTAAATCACTATATTCATGATCGATAAATTTGCGCACTTTACTGGGCTGAATCACCAATTCTATTTGAGGATATTTGCTTTGAATAAAATCGCATTGTGCTGGACTCAATACCACTCTTTTATCTGGAGGGATCTTTCCTTCTCTTAGTATTCCTATTTTCATTTATATTAGATTTGTTCATCAAAAATACAAATTTGAAAAGGAATAATTAATATATAAGACTATTATACCCAAATAGTTCTTATGTCACATTGCATAATGCAATTCGATAGACTATCTTTGAAAAAGTTCATTGAAATTATGGGGATGACTGGCTTTGACAACGAGATGGATAGGTCTGTAAGCATGTCGAGCATGGTGAGATGGCTCGTAAATATCCAATTCACATTTTTTAAACGGCGAGTCTAACTACGCTTTAGCTGCCTAATCTAAGATTAGTCAGCTTTTGCTCTGCGGATAGAAGAGAGTTAATCGCTTTTTTCCCACCGAGCATCATAAAAAGGATTAACTAGTCAATAAGTATGCCTTGACTTAACGGCGAAATTAAGAGGATAAGGTTTGGTTTTGGGAATGTGGTCTTCCAGGTCAAACTCGAAAATAAATTGATCAATAAACATGTAGAAAGCTTTCATGTTCCTTGTTTGGACCAGGGTTCGATTCCCTGCATCTCCACTTTTGCTATAAAATTACTGCAGACAAATTAAAACCTACATAAGCTTCATTGTGTAGGTTTTTTTTGATGCACATCATGAAAAATTTAATTCTCTTCCTACAAATATTATCTGTTTTTTAATTAAAAAAAAATGAATTTTAATGGATTTCTTTTATCTAAATATTCAAGATAAAAAATAAATTACCTCAATTCTGCCCAAACCTTCACCGAAGTATTATTAGTATTTTGATTTTAAAATTTGATCAGTCAAAAAATGATAAGCAAAATTAAACCTACTAGCTAAATTTTAAATAAAATACGTACCTTTAAATCTATTACTAAAAGCTTAATTCTAGTATTACATCAAAAAAATAGCACAAGTATTTAATGGAAACTTTCTCTATTCATAAAAATAATAAATAGAACAAAATGGAAAAAATATTATACTTACTACAAATAATTGTTGCATCATCTGTCGCTTATGTATGGATTTTTAGATTTCATAATGTCCTTAAAGAATTTGAGTTATTTCAATTAAGTGATGTGGTCCGAAATTTTGTTGGCGTATCAAAAATATCAATAGCCACATTGCTAATTGTAGGTATATGGTTCCCCTCATTAATTCTAATTCCATCTTTGCTAATGGGAGGTTTTATGTTAGGTGCTCAATTCTTTCACTTCAAAGTAAAGAATCCATTTATTAAACACTTACCCTCTCTTCTGCTATTAATTTTATGTGCTTTTATTGCATATTTATCCGTTAAATGAACAAATATGGATATTGATAAAATATGCATTTTAACATCTAGTTTATCTTTTTTCGCTTACTGTATCTCATACTTCGCCTTACCACACATGAAAAGTGAGTTCAAACGATTTGATTTAGAACAATTTGGGTTATTTATCATCTTTCTACAGTTTTTGGGAGCTACAGGATTACTTATAGGAGTTTTGTATAATTCTGTTTTAGTGCTATCCTCTGTGGGTCTTTGCTTACTTATGATCTCTGGGCTTATAGTAAGAATTAGATTAAAAGATAATATTTTAGTTTGCTTTCCAGCTTTTTTTTATATGGCCTTAAATGCTTTTATATTCTGGAGAGCCATAAATTAAGAGAGCATTTTAAATTAATGATATTTAAGCTTCGATTAACAAAAAAAAGTTCACTTTAGACTATATCTTGTGATACATTATTTATGGGTATATCATTATTCTCCCTCTTTTTGGATGCGTTGTTTGGTGTAATTTCGCCAACGGTCGAGTACATTGCTAAAATCTTCGGGCATTTCAGAATCAAATTGTACCCATTCTTCATCTTTGGGATGATTAAAGCCAAGGGATTTTGCATGCAGAGCTTGTCTAGGCATTACTTTAAAACAATTCTGAACAAACTGCTTGTATTTTGAGAAAGTAGTACCTCTTAAGACTCTATCACCTCCGTATTCGTTGTCGTTAAATAAAGGATGGCCTATGTGCTTAAAATGAGCTCTAATCTGATGAGTTCTTCCGGTTTCTAAACGGCACTCTACTAGAGTCACATAACCAAAACGCTCCAAGACTCTATAATGTGTTACTGCGTACTTGCCATACTCTTGTCCTTCTGGAAATACATCCATGACCTTTCTATTCTTAAAATTGCGACCGATATTTCCGGTAATAGTACCTAGATCATCTTCAAAATCACCCCAAACCAATGCTCTATACCTCCTATATGTTGTGCGATCGAAAAATTGTTTTTGAAGGTGAACCAGAGCAGTTTCTGTCTTAGCCACTACCAGAATACCCGAAGTGTTTTTATCAATTCTGTGTACAAGTCCTGGGCGTCCTTTATCTTCGCATGCAGCTAAGTTCTTTATATGGAATTTTAATGCATTAAGAAGAGTTCCTGTGTAATGTCCATAACTTGGATGCACAACCATGCCAGGTGCTTTATTTACGATCAAAAGATAGTCGTCTTGGTAAAGAATCTCAACGTGTATATCTTCTGCAATCAGTCTGGTATCTCGCTTTGGGAAATCTTTGACAATTTGAATTACGTCGTTAGGCTTTATATTATAACTAGACTTTACAGAAATTTCGTTGACCTTCACGTAATTTGATTCTGCCAGTTTCTTTACTTTGTTTCGTGACATATTGGCCATCTGGTTAGTCAAGAACTTATCTATACGAACAGGAACTTGATTTTCATCTACAACCAATTTATAATGTTCAAAAGTGTATTGTTCCTTGCCGTCATGAAAAAAGGTGTTGTCTTGATCCATATCAATCATTTAAAATGCTATCTAATCTTGCTTTCAAGCTATCCTGAAGAATTAAATCAGAGCTGTCGCAAAGTATATTAGAACTATCTTGTGTAAACCATAATGACACAAAAGTTCCCAAATCAATTTCTTTTTTTTCTTTCGGAACCTGTTTGTATACAAAAGATTTCAAGGTGTCAATTACGGTATTATCATATCTGAATTCTCCTTTATTGAGAGATAAATTCTGAAGTCCAACAGCAATATTTACGTGAGTAAGACCAACGAGTTTGGGCATATTAAATTGAATTCCCTGTCCGTTTCCGAGCAATAAATCCAACTTTGTTGATTTCTTTAATTTCTCATCAACATTGAGCCGATTTCCTTGATATCTTACACCAAGTACTACATTCGCATGTTCGTCTTTTTTGTAAATAAACTTTCCAATTCTAAATCCTTTGGCTTTTAACTCAGAAATATATTGTCTGCAAGATCTATCCTTATAGTCGGGCAACGAGATTAAACTTATATTTTTTGGATTTACAGTCAATTTAAGTTCGCGGTTGTTCTTCACTTTAGAACCAGCTCTTGGTAATTGTTCAATGACTGCTCCCCGATGATAATCGGCATTGTAGGCTCCAGAATCTACTACGGAGAATCGTAATTGTAGACTAGCCAAAGTATCTTCTACTTCGTAAATCGAAAAGCTTTTTAAATCTGGTACTATAATATCTTGTCCGTGAAGGGTAATAGAATCTAAACTTTGAAGTGATAAGTAAATCAAAGCATAAAAAACAGACAAACCTAGAGATATGTGAAAGATAACTCGTTTCATGGACGTATTTAATTCTTACCAAAGATAGTAAAGACCATGAGGAAAACGATTTTTTTTATGGAACTAAGTGATAAATATTTCTTATTTATTGTTAATCCAATTTTCAATGAGGGCGACTCCTTGACTAGTCATGATGGACTCGGGATGAAATTGAATACCAAAAATTGGAAGATGCTTGTGCCGAAAAGACATTAATACTCCTGAAGCATCTGAGGAGGTGGTGAGCAAATATTTGGCAGTTTTTATATTCAAAGCCCATGAATGGTACCTACCCACCTCTATAGAATATGGCAAACCCGCAAAAAGAACAGAATGATCTACAATATAAATCGACGTCTGAACCCCGTGATGCACCTCCTCTAAATTATACAATTCTGCACCAAAATATTCACCTAGAGCCTGACAACCTAAACAAATGCCTAAAATATCTGTTTCCTGAGCAAAAAGTCCAATAAAATCCATCAACTGATTAGATTCCGAAGGAATTCCCGGACCAGGTGAAATTAATACTTTATCAAAATCAGATACCCTAGAAAAATCAATCTCATCGTTGCGCCACACCTCAAACTTCTCACATAAAGGAACTATTAGATGAACTAGGTTGTAAGTAAATGAATCAAAATTGTCAATAATTAGTACTTTCATATCTTAGCATAGTAATAAGACAAATTTAATCATTATTATGAAGAAAATTATAGAAACTAAAAACGCAAACAATCCTATCGGTCCTTATTCTCAAGGAGTGCTCTCTGGGAACACTTTGTATACATCCGGACAAATTGCAATAGATCCACAAAGCAAAAAATTGGTCTTGGAAAATATTCAAGTGGAAACACTTCAAGTGATGAAAAATCTACAAGCAATATTGGAAGAAGCAGACATGGGTTTTGAGAATGTCATAAAAACAAGTATTTTTATTTCAAACATGGATGATTTTACTGTAATAAATTCGGTCTACGAAAACTACTTTCAAACCAAATTCCCTGCTCGTGAGACCATTGAGGTAGCAAGACTTCCCATGGATGTAAATATAGAAATTTCCATGATCGCTGAGAAATAAAGTGAGATTTTAGGAAATCCACTTGTCATACAATAACGCTTGAGATTTACTCTTTTGCTCTACCTCATAGATTTTTCTTCGCTGAAAGTACGATTGTTTGTCAATCGCTAGACGAATATCTATGGTTTCAAATCTACGTTTCAAGCTAATTAAAACAGAACTACCCAGTTTTGCTGACTGCAAAACTTCATCGCATAACTTTTCTCCATTTATCTTTAGGATCAAATCACCCTCGGCTATTTTTTTCTTGTCTGAGATAGAGTTTTGTAAAACTTGATTGATTAGTAATCCATCTTTAATCTGTGTTCCTTTCATGCCGAGTTTTGAAGCAAAAAAATTAATATTTTCTTGGATATCCATTCGAAGTCCCAACAGAGAAAATGCTTCCTTGAGTCCTGGCGTAAAATCTTTAGTGCCATACATATAATTGGATATAATACCCTGTGCTTTTCCTCCGCCCATGGAAACTAGTTCATTAAAATAATCTTCTTCTGTTACTCCTTTTCCTTTGAGAGCATAATTAACATATAAGCGATCCATTAAATCTCTCAAAGAAAGTTCTCCCTGACTGTATTCTAGTAGAACAACATCCAACATAAAAGCACAAAGTGCCCCCTCCTTGTAAATGGAAACTTTTCGGTGAGGAATACCCATTTGATAACCGTCCAACCAAGTATCAAAACTAGACTCTGCAACGGACATATTAAATCGACCAGAATTATGAAAATGCCGATCAAGATTCTCCTCTTGTGTTTTGTAAAATTCTGAAATAGAAAATACCTTGGATCGCATCAAATACAAATCACCCATATAAGTAGTTACTCCCTCATACAAATAGCCCATTCGAGAATAATTTTCTTTGGAATAGTCATAAGGAAGAAGTGCTTGGGGGCGGATCTGTTTGATGTTCCATGTGTGATATAATTCATGAGAAGAAACCCCCAAAAGAGAAGCATATAAATTATTGCTCATAAGCTCAGCCCCAGGGCCCAAATAAATTATTGAACTAGATGTATGTTCAACCCCGTGGTAGCCCTTGTAGGGAACAATTTGATTAATAAAATGATATTCCTTTCCAGGAAAAGAAGTGAAATCTTTCATTTGAGCTTTAGTAAATGCTTTGAAATCTTTGAGTATGCGATTCCAATCAGGTAAACAGTCTCCCTGAAACCATATATAAAATTGAACTCCAAAAACAGTATAACTCTGATATTGAAGACTTGCGGAGGCAATCCATGGACTCTCTGCGAGCTGATCAAAATTCTCAGTTACAAACTGTGATTTCTTACTTAGGGCGCAGGCAATTTTATAGTCTTCGGGGACTTGTATATCTACTGTGCAGGGTTCAGTTATTCTATTAGGTATATACAAACAACAATTTACGGGATTGACGTATAATTGTTTTTCATCCAAGTAGGTTGAACCTGCATTTAGTTCGTTTGAATAATAATTATACGAAACGACCAATTTCGATACCTCTAGAGTAGAAACCCACCAGGTGTCCTTACTAATTTTTTTGTGTACTAAGGGGTTTCCTTGCATATCATGTACCTTAAAGTATTGTATGTTTTTGGCGAAATCTCCCAACTCATATCGACCTGGTCGCCAGGAGGGCAATTGCAAAACCAAATTAGAGGAACGGTGGTTATCGACATGAAATTCAATATCTAAAAAGTGTCGGTGAGCGTGATTAAAAGAAAAAATATATTGTAACATATTAGTATTGTAGAAAGTTAATGGGGAACATAATTAAATTGAAAATCGATCTTCAAACAAAAAGGCATCTTTCAATCGAACACCTCTCTCTGTATTATATAATGTACAACAAGATTGATAATAATCGTGCTGAAGAAAAAGATGGTATTCTTTTTGGGCTGCTGATTCTAGAAATACTTTTTTCTCTTGCAATGTTACTAGGGGTTGCGTATCATAACCCATAACATAAGGAAGGGGAATATGGCCAACAGATGGCAACAGATCTGCAGCAAAAACCAGAGTTTTTCCTTGGTATTGAATATGAGGAATCATCTGAGCCTCCGTATGCCCATCGACGAACAAAACATCAAAACCAGGAAGAAATATTCCATTTACCTTCAAAAAATCTAATTGTCCACTCTCTTTAATGGGAATCAGATTCTCTTTTAAAAATGAAGCTTTTTCTCTTCCATTCGGATGCATGGCCAGGTTCCAATGTTTCTCATTTGACCAATAAGTGGCATTTTTAAAAACGGTTACTAAGGCCCCTTTTTCATCGTATTTAATTCCACCGCCACAATGATCAAAATGCAAATGAGTCATAAATACATCGGTAATATCATCGGGGTGATAGCCATTTTTGGACAAAGAACTCAATAAGCTATCTTCACCATGCAAATGAAAATGACCGAAAAATTTATTATTCTGTTTTTCACCAATGCCATTATCAATCAGTACTTTTCGAGACCCATAATCAATCAACATACTCCGCATAGCCCAGGGACACAAATTATGTTCATCTGCGGGATTGGTTTTCTGCCAGAGACTCTTGGGAACAACCCCAAACATGGCCCCACCATCAAGCTTAAAATTTCCTGTATCTATAGATATTACTTTCATAAGATCATCTTTGATGTAAATATACACAGATGAACAGCTAATTAATATAAATCAGGCAGAATAATATAGCATTGCAATCTATACGTCGAATGCTTACATTTGAAAAAAAATGTCATGAATCAACTTGCTCTTTTTCTGCTTAGCTTTTTCTCCTTCTGTGCGATAGCCCAAGATACAAAAACCTTAAGAACCATCTACGACCTTGCACTGTCAGAAAGTGAAGCTTACGAAAATCTTCGGGAACTTTGCAAGGACATAGGCCACAGGCTAAGTGGGTCTGAACAGGCAGATTCTGCTGTAATATGGGGAGAAAAGATATTGAAAAAGCTCAACTTAGATACCGTTTATTTACAAGAAATTATGGTTCCTCACTGGGAACGAGGGCGCAAAGAGCGAGCTTATTTTTATAACGAAAAAGGGAAGAATATGCTGGATGTTTGTGCCTTGGGTGGATCTGTAGCTACAGATATGAATCAATTTATAAATGGTGATGTCATTGAAGTCAATTCGATAGAGCAAGTAAACCTGATGGAAGATAGTTTAGTCAATGGTAAAATCATCTTTTACAATCGACCAATGGATCCAAAAATAATAAGTACTTTTTCTGCCTACGGATCCTGCGTGGACCAGCGATATTCTGGAGCAATTGAGGCAGCTAAAAAAGGTGCCATTGCTGTCATTGTACGTTCGATGAATGTTCGACAAGATGACTTTCCTCATACGGGTAGCGTGGGATATGAAGTAAATACTGATTCCATTCCTGCTTTTGCTATTTCGACTAATGGAGCCAACTATCTGAGTACGAATATTACCAAATATGGTTCCTTAAAACTCAATCTTAAGTCTTCCTGTAAAAGCTATCCAGACAAAATATCTCATAACGTTATCGGAGAAATAAAAGGCTCCCAATATCCAAACGAATTCATTACTGTGGGAGGACATTTAGATTCCTGGGATCTAGGAGAAGGTGCTCACGATGATGGAGCTGGTGTTGTTCAATCTATCGAAGTGTTACACCTTTTTAATTTAATGAACATAAGACCTAAACATAGCCTTCGAGTGGTTTTGTTTATGAACGAAGAAAATGGGAACCGCGGGGGGAAAACATATGCCGAAAAGACTGCCGCTAAAAATGAAAAGCACCTGATGGCAATGGAAAGCG
>TARA_Y100000385_G_scaffold50468_2_pt1 | contig 16873 bp, 12 predicted proteins | sample TARA_Y100000385 | Tara Oceans TARA_Y100000385 (sample SAMEA2620980) | marine metagenome | biome: marine biome (ENVO:00000447); feature: surface water layer (ENVO:00002042); material: "saline water (ENVO:00002010), including plankton (ENVO:xxxxxxxx)" | depth 5 m
GGTGAAATTCCCATGACGGACCTGTTAAAAGATCATTCTCGAATAATTGAATTCTCTGAGTTTTACCATCCTCAAAATAATTTACATATGACGAATCAGCAGCAATTGAATTACTTTCAATTAACTGACCAAAAGCAACATTACATATTACAAAGCAATTACAGAATACAATTCTGAACGGCTTGCTGAATTCTCGTTCGAATATTAAGTTCATAAATTTTTTTATTCTCTGCATCGGGAAAAATTCGATTCGATAAAAAGACTAAAACAATTCCTGATTCAGGATCTGCCCATGCAAAAGTACCTGTGAATCCTGTGTGACCAAAACTTTTGGGACTTACACAACCGCAAGTAGGTCCGTCTCCTTCCATTTGTGGTCGATCAAAGCCCAAGCCTCTCCGATTTCCTGATTCGCACGAAAAACATTTTACAAATTGATCAATAGTCTCTGAATTTAGATATTCATATCCATTGTAGCTCCCCCCATTTAAGAATAATTGCATCATTTTTCCAACACTCGACGCATTTGCAAATAAACCAGCATGACCTGCCACGCCTCCTAAAAGTGCTGCACCTTGATCATGAACCGTTCCCTGAATTTGTACCCCTCGAAAAATAGAGTCATATTCCGTCGGAGCGATATCTGATATTAAATAGCCATTTTCTAATGGACTGAATGTCATTTCTAATTCCATCGGATTGTACCAGTCAGTTTTCAAAATCTGATCAATATTCTGTTTGTTTTCTTTCTCTAAAAATCTTTGAAATAGATAAAATCCAAGATCAGAATAGCGATAGTGTAATTCTCCCAATTGAACTGAAGTAATGGATTTAAAAATCGTATCGCGAATTTTCCTAGAAGCGAATAAATTTGGAGTAATCCAAATATTAAAGTCTTCCGTTTCTTCTGAAGAAAAATAATCTTTTGACAAGGTACCCTCTGGCATTATAAAATCCTGATAAAAAGGTATCCAACCGGGAAGACCTGACTGATGGGCAAGAACATCTTTTATTTTAATTGAATCTAGAACTGTTCCCTTAAACTCAGGGAGTAACTGAGAAAAACAGGCATCCAAAAAATCACTCCCACCATTTTCATTATCTTCATAGTGTTTCATCAATAACGGCATCGAGGCCAAAATTTTAGTCAAACTCGCAATATCGAAAAGGTGATTTTTATTTAAGGGATCTAAACCATTTAAAGTCCCCCAGGCAGAGTCGACCATAACATTCCCATGTCTCGATAAAAATATTTGACAACCTGGAAAAGCGTTTTCTGAGAGTCCCTCTGAGACGATGAGATTAATTGAGTCTAAAATACTGTTATCAATTTTCATCATATTAAAGGAGGATCTATTTAATATCGGATTTAAGTTTATTCCTGATGCTGGAATTCTTCCTTGAAATTGCTCCTTTTCCCCGATTAAAATCGCATCAATCATTAATTCTAATGCCATATCTCGTCCTTCGTAGCCAATTATTACAGAGTTAAATAATTCATCAATATCAAGTTTACTTGATGATAAATCACTACCCCGAATAAGTCCATAAGGGTTAGCCATTTGAATAAGTCCAATATCAAAACCATTTTCTTTGAACTTATTCGCATCTGAGATAAGTTGTTTCGAGATAAAACCTCTTTTCCAAGGATTGTCTGTTGGCTGAACATTTACAAACCAAATAAAATCTTTTTTTCCCGGTTGGGCTTTAGTCAAATCTTCCTCATATCTCGAGAGAATGTTATTCAAGTATTTATCGTTATTTACGCCGTCTACATAGGTCTTAAAAAAAAAATTAGAGATGTGATTTGAATCAAATACTTTTGATTTGTCAAAAACGAGAGTTTTTGACTTTGCATATATTTTTTTTGATAGATTTTTTCTATGATCATGAATCATTTTTGAATCATAATTTTCATCATATTCTGAAAAAATAAAATTTAACTTGGAATTCAGGATTCTTAGGACATGAGTCTCGATTAAATCTCTACTAAGTCTTCCAATTTTTATTGCTTCAATAATGGCATCGATGACAGCTTTTGGATCAGACACAAATAACAGTAAATCGTTACCGGCCTCAATTGCGCGCACCTCGATCTCCCCAGGCGGAAGGTCCTGAGCTAGACCTCTCATATTCAAAGCATCAGTAAAAACTAAGCCCTGAAAATTCAAACTATCTCTTAACCAATCTGATACAATAATCTTTGATAATGAAGCCGGTATTCCAGATGGATCTAAAGATGGAATATCCAAATGAGCCACCATTATTGCCCCTACTCCTTTTTTAATAGAGTGAATGAAGGGAGACATTTCCCGCCGTTTAAAAGTTTCTTTATCGTGACTTAATATTGGTAATGTTTTATGGCTATCCTTTTCGGTATCTCCATGACCAGGAAAGTGTTTTGCGCAAGCTATAACCTTCTGACTTTGAATACCAAGAATTTGCTGACCAGATAAAAGATTAACATTGGAAATATCCGAGCCAAGGGAACGTTGACCAATGATGGGGTTTTTAGGGTTCGTATTTAAATCGACAACAGGGCTGAAATTAATGTTTATTCCTAGGTATTTTGATTCCTGCCCCAGAGATTTTCCATATTCATATGCCAAATCTAAATTTTTCGTTGCACCTAAAGTCAAAGGCCAGGGAAGTCTTTCTAAAGAATCTAGTCTCATACTCGCTCCCCACTCAGCATCTTGCGCCATAAACTGAGGAATCCCATTTTTTTTAAGAGAAATTCTTTGAAGCTCTTCAATCATTCTCTTTTGCCTATGTGGTGAACCTTGCATCCAAATAACACCACCTATCTCACCTTTTCGGGTCCATTTTTTCAACAACGAGAAATGACTATCTCCCTTGCTGCTGTATCCTGATACAACGATTAACTGACCACAAAGATCTCTTAATGGCATCGATTTCACTAATTCAATATTGGAAGGGGATTCCTGAATTGGACCATCTGATGCAGAAAGTAAGGGGAGTTTCAGTAGAAACCCATACAGAAATAAAAAGACCAAAATAGCACTTCGAACCATCTTAGAAATGTAGCCCAAAAAAGGCTTTACCTTTGATAAAAAATGGGACTATTTTTTTCTTTTTCTAAACAACGAAAGCCTCGAGGATTTAGGCTGCAGCATCGATATTACGACGAACAAAAAGAAAAGCTCGAAAAACTTGAAAACACGGGCCTAAACGATCATTCAAATCGAAGAAGAAAAATACGAAGATCCTGGGAGGGAAAACGAAAGAATATAAAATATGAAACGAATAAGCGGATAATTATAATTTTGAGTACGGTTATAATTTTGTGGTTAATATTTCAATTATTGCCTGGAATAATAACTTATTTACAGTTTAACTAGATTATTTTCTTAAGAATTCTCAAATGGCAGATAAGTTGACAAATCAAATATCAATACTTCCTGAAAATGTCGCTAATCAAATAGCGGCAGGAGAGGTAGTCCAAAGGCCGGCATCTGTAGTAAAAGAATTAATGGAAAACTCTCTAGATTCTGGAGCTTCAGAAATTAATGTACTTATCAAAGATTCCGGTAAAACAAGTATCCAGGTTATCGACAATGGGTATGGTATTAATCAAGATGAAATGAAATTGGCCTTTATTCGTCATGCCACCTCGAAGTTAAAGACCACAGAAGATTTATTCTCAATAAATACTATGGGCTTTAGGGGAGAAGCACTGGCCTCCATAAGTGCAATTGCTCATGTTCACATAATAAGCAAAACGTTTACCGGGAAAAAGTGTTACGAACTATTTATCGATAATACCCATGATAATAATGTTAGGGAAACATCAGGGCCAAAAGGAGTTAATATCAAAATCAAAAATTTATTCCATAATGTTCCAGCGCGCCGTCAATTTCTAAAATCCGACTTTATAGAATTTAAGCATATTAATGATATTTTCATCAAGCTTTCCATTGCGAATCCGATGATTCGATTCACTCTAAGTCACAATAATAAAGAACTAGCTCATTATGAACCTGAAAATCTTAGACAGCGGATTAGCCATGTATTGGGCAAAAAAATTAATGAGAATTTAATTCCAATCGAGGAGTCTACAGAGCTAGTGAGTATAAGTGGTTATATCTTAAGACCGTCAAGTGCTAAAAAAGTTAAGGGGAATCAGTATTTATTTTTAAATAAACGGCCAATAAAAAGCAATTATATTCACAAGTCTATTATTAAAGCATTTGAAGGATTAATAGCTACGGATATGCATCCCTCGTATGTAATTGATCTCATTGTGCCCAATGACAGAGTGGATATAAATGTACACCCCGCAAAAACAGAAGTGAAATTTGAAGATGAGCATCTCGTTTTTAAAATTCTGTGCTCAGCAGTTAAAAGATCATTAGGAATCCATCAAGTAGGACCTGTAATAGACTTTGAAAATAACATTCAGCAACATGTCAGTCCCAAAATATCGAATATCACTACCCCTCCAAAAATTCGAGTTAATCCAAACTTTAATCCTTTTGAGCATAAAAGTGAAAGCAAGCCTGAATTGGTTGATTTTTTTTCAAAAGGGGATAAAAAAGTAAAGCAAAATTCATTTAGTTTCGATAGTTCTTGGGATGATGATAATGTTAACGTCTATTCTAAACATTCATATTTCTTTTTACCACCAGATTATATCGTTACACACCTCAAATCAAGCCTGGTGATAATTAATGCTCTCAGAGCTAAGCAAAGAATATTATTTGATAACCTATTCAATGCCCTTAAAAATGAAAAAAAAATAAATAGTCAATCATGGATATTCCCTGAAAAAATAGAAATAGTTTCTCCCAGGAATTTAGAGTTATGGCATGATGAATTACATAGACTAGGGTATCATTGGGAAAATACTCCTGATCATTACATTTTTTCTGCTGGACCGGCCTTTTTAAGCCAATCAGAGGGAATGATATGTTTAGAAGAATTCATTTTACAAAATCCTGAAGAAAAAGATTACCAAAAATTAGCCTTATCATGGTTATCAAAAATTACAAATGGTTATTCTGCAAAATCTGATTCTAAAATATCGGATCTCGTTGATTTACTTTTTCAAAGCAATAATCCATGGATGGACCCATATGGAAAAACCGTTGCTCGCATCCTAGACTCAAAAGCCTTAGCCTCTCAATTTAAATAATATGAATTTTAGACCTCAAGCATTTTCCTTTTTGCCTCCAGTAATTAAAAATTTGCTAATTATTAATGGTTTAGCATTTTTTGCTGCTATTATTCTCGGGCGAATGGGCATGAATTTATTAGGGTTATTTGGACTCTATATTCCTCAATCCGAATTATTTCAACCCTATCAACTCGTAACGCACTTATTTTTCCATGATATATCGAATTTCGGACATATTCTAGGTAATATGTTTGCGCTTTGGATGTTTGGTACTCCCTTGGAGAATTTATGGGGTTCACGAAAGTTTTTCATCTATTATTTTATTACCGGACTTGGTGCAGCCGTAATTCATTTAGGTGTAAATATGTTTGAATATTTTTCGTTCATGAATTCATTTAATATTTCAGGTATTGAGTCCTATGCTTTAAGCGGTCAGAGATTACTTTGGACACCAACTGTGGGTGCCTCAGGTGCGGTCTTTGGTTTGTTATTGGGTTATGGTATGACATATCCAAACCAGAAAATATATTTATATTTTCTAATGCCAATTCGAGCCAAATACTTTGTTGCATTTTATGGCTTATTTGAACTCTTTAATGGTTTCACGAATAGCGGAAGCAACATCGCCCATTTCGCTCATATAGGGGGAATGATATTTGGCATCATACTCATAAAATACTGGAAAGGACGGCAAAGACATTTTTAAATCATGATAAATCAAATTATTAGTTGGATCCAGGAATCCGCCATTAATAAGTGGATTGCAATATTGTGTATATGTTTTTTATTTCAAAGTTTTGTTGAAATCATCGGGTGGATGACAAACCTACCCTTTGAAGAATTATTATTCAATTTTTTTGGGCTTCAAAATACTTTTAGTTGGAAGGTTCACTCGTTGTTAACTTATGCTTTTCTTCATAATGGTTTTTTTCATTTCCTGTTCAACGTTTTCATATTTTACTTTTCTGCAAATCTGTTGCACACATTTTGGCGAGGAAATCAAATAATCAGATTATTCCTAGCCGGGATTCTTTTTGGAGGGACTAGTTGTTTAATTGCTACGTCGTTAATGGAAAAACCCATCATTATTGTTGGGGCATCTGCTGGAATTTTTTCAATATTGTTCGCTGCGACCAGGTTCTCTCCTAAGATGACAGTTTACCTTTTTGGAGTATTTAGAGTCCCTTTATGGTTAATCTCTCTGAGTTTAATTCTGATTTCAGTAACTGGTCTCAATGGATCCAATTTTGGGGGAGAATGGGCTCATTTAGGAGGAGCATTATTCGGTTTATTAATAGCAAAGAATCCAGAATTATTAAATTTAAAAAAATATAAAAACAACATATCAGCACCACTAAAACTCAAAAAACTATTGAGAAAAAAATCATTTACTAGTTCAAGTGTAGATCAAAAAAAAATGGAGTTATCAATCGAAAGATCTACATACCTAAATGAAATACTGGATAAAATTAATGAAAGTGGATATGAAAACTTAGATCAGAAAGAGAAGATGTTTTTAGAAAAATATGGGGAAAAATAAATCTGTCTTTCGAACTTTTAGCAATATTCACTACTGGCCTCACTGGATTGCTCTTCCATTCACATTGTTTTCGAGTATTGGTTTTTATTTTTCACCGAATCCAATCTCTATATTCTCTCCATTTTCTTCCATCTTTCCAGTATTTATTTTCTGGCATTTACTTTGGACTCTCATATCTCTATTCAAGCTAAAGTCTTCTACTTTTTTGGGTTTATTCATAATTATTTTTACTTACCCGCAATGGAAGGCTCTTGCCAGTTTTAATTTCAGTCCAAAAGAAATTAATGCTCCAGTTATCAAAATAGGTACGTGGAATGTTCATCATTGGAAAAATATAAATTGGACAGAATTAAAAAGTACAGAATCAAAAATGGGAAACTGGATTATGGAGATCGATCCTGATATTATGTGTTTTCAAGAAGACAACGTATTAAGCTCAGCATCTAAACTAGTCAAGTATAGGTTTCCTTACAATGTTACTGGAGACGACGAACTCCTAACAATTGTATCAAAATTCCCAATTTTACAATGGGGTAGCGAAAAGTATATCCATAGCTCAAAGGGACACAAGGAATTTGTTTGGGCGGATATTCAAATCAGTGAAGCTAACGGAAATATGGATACATTAAGAGTTGCTAATATTCATCTCTTGACAACAACTTTTGATGTCAATAATGCATTGATAAAAGATAATGATATAAGTATTTATAATTTCTTTATTCAAAGTTTTCAAAGTTTGAATAAAAATGCAAAAAAAAGAAGTCAACAGCTAGATCAAATAATAGAATGGGAAAAAAAATCAACTATCCCTGTAATTTTTGCAGGAGATTTTAATGAAACACCCACATCAAATACCTATCTGCGAGCAACTGCAAAGAAAAATGACTCATTCGTAAAAACTGGAAGAGGCTTGGGGTCCACATTTACTGACCTATGGAACATCCCTTTAAGAATTGACTGGGTATTATTTCCAAAAGATATGAGAATCATTTCTGCTTCAACTTTAAAGCAAGAATGGAGTGATCATAACCCTTTAATAGTTGAAATCGCTCCCTTTTGAATAGGGTTTACCTTTTTCTTTTTTTAACCCTTCTTAAATCAAGCCAATTCATAGGGTGAGAAGAAAGCCCATGCCATTCTTTAGGTAATACTCGAATACTTTCATCATATATCAAGGGGATAAGCCGAGATTCATCATGTAATTTTTGATCAGCTTGCCTGTAATAATAGCTTCGTAAAGAGTCATTACTTCCATGTTTTCCTTTTCTAATCAGAGCGTCAAATTTAGAATCTTTAAATAAAGATGAATTAGGCCCATTGGGAGCTGATCTTTTGCTCTCAAAAAGCATTAAATAATTCTCAGAATCAGGATAATCTGCAATCCAACTAGCTCTGTAAACAGGGAGTCTACCATTGGACTTATCTTCTCTGAATACTGCTGCTGGCAAAACATCGATTTGAACAGGAATCCCAATTTCTTCCCAAGCATTTTGAATATACTCACACAAATCCCGATAGCTTGGGGTTGTGGACAAAATTATAGGGTCCAATGACTTTTCGGGTGAATTATTTAAAATACCTGAGGCCTCCAAAAGACCAATAGCCGAATCTTTTTGGAATGAATATGGATTTTCCCATGCCTCTTTTTCTTTATGTCCCTTTAAACCTATGGGTATAATACCTCCATAGGCTGACTTACCGATACCATTTTTTAAGTATTTAATCATGCTATTTCGATCAATTGATAGATTCAATGCTCTCCGCACTTTAGAATCAGAAAGGTAAGATGGACTGGGGTTTATGGATCTAATACCGATAAATTCAGTATTCAAAAATGGCGCCCTGTAGAGTCTGTACTTCTTGGACCAATATTCTTTTAACAAACCATCCTTTGTGAATAATTGATCCTTATAGGAAGCGTCAACTCCTGTTAAAAAATCTAAATTTCCCTTGATAAATTCTAAAAAAGCTGCTTGCCTATCCGGGATGAATCGAACCGAAACTGCTTCCAAATAAGGTAGAGAATTACCTTCCAAATCTTTCTGATAAAATCTTCTATTTCGTCTGAGAACAAGTTTATCTTTTAGTCTCCAAGCTTTGAGGAAAAAGGGACCTGACCCCACTGGCTCAGATGAAAACTCATTTCCATAATATTCTATTGCTTCAATCGGCACAATTCCACAGTATGGAATACTTAATTTACCTAGAAAAGAAGGATCTGGTTTATGAAGAGTAATTAAAACATTAAATGGCCCATCTGATTTAATATTATTTAGATTTTCTAAGACCCAAGCCCCAGGAGATCCCATTGAGGGATTTTTTAATCTTTTTAGGGAATAAACAACATCTTTGGAGGTTAATTTTCTTGTACCTGCAGTAAAACATGGCGAATGATGAAAAAATACATCTGATCTCAGAGAAAAATTATAAACCAAACCTTGATTATCAACCGTCCATGACTCAGCAAGGTTTGGTAGAATATCCAAAGAGGAATCGGTGTCTACGAGAGTACTAAATATTTGCTTAGATATCCAATTACTCGCCTGATCTCTTGAATAAATTGGGTCCAACGAAGCTATACCTGAAGCCTCATTATACCGGAACACCTCCCCAACACCCTCTTTGCTATATGAATCACAAGAAATTAAAAATACTATTAAGAACAGAGGAACATATTTTAACATCCGAAACATAATCCAAAGATAGCCGTTCAAAAGCCCTAAATTTGAACAATGGATTTAAATGAAAAAACAGTGGCATTTCATACTCTAGGTTGTAAACTAAATTTTGCCGAGACAAGCACCATTGCAAGAGATTTAAATGACGCGGGAATGGAAACAGTGAAACTCGATAAAGGAGCAGATCTAGTTGTCATTAATACTTGTTCAGTTACTGAAAAAGCTGATACTGAGTGCAGATCCATAGTTAGAAAAGCTCTTAGAGCTAACTCAAATTCATTTATCGTTGTAACCGGCTGTTACGCTCAATTGAGACCTAGCGAGATAGCCGCATTAGAAGGTGTCGACATAGTCCTTGGGGGAGCCGATAAACTTCACTTAAGAAAATTTATTAACGACTTGGATAAATTCGAGGAAACAATAATTCATAGTTGTGATGTTAGTGAAATTCAAAATTACGATTCTGCATATAGCATTGGGGATCGAACTCGAGCATTTTTGAAAGTTCAAGACGGGTGTGATTATAAATGCTCATATTGCACAATTCCCATGGCAAGAGGAATTAGTAGATCAGCTCCTGTTAATCAAATTACGTTACAAGCAAGGAATTTAGTTAAAACAGGGGTCAAAGAAATAGTTTTAACTGGAGTGAATATTGGAGATTATGGTAAAGGAGAGCATGGAGACAAAAAACATGATCACAAATTTATAGACTTGCTTCAAGAGCTCGACAAGTTATCAGGTCTTGACAGAATTAGAATTTCATCCATAGAGCCCAATTTGTTAACTGATGAAATAATCCTCTTTATATCGAATAGTGAAAAATTTGTTCCACACCTCCACATACCTCTTCAAAGCGGAAACAATGAAATTCTTGGAAAAATGAAAAGACGTTATAATAGGGAATTATATTCTGAAAGAGTTCGAAGGATAAAAAAATTCATACCTAATTCATCGATAGGTGTAGATGTAATAGTTGGATTCCCGGGGGAAACCGAGGATCATTTTTTAGACTCGTTTAATTTCTTGAACCATCTACCGATAAGCTATTTGCATGTTTTTACATACTCTGAACGACCTGGTACAGAAGCTGAAAATTTTGACAATATTATTCCAAAAATAGAAAGAAAAGCAAGGAATCACAGGTTAAGACTACTGAGTGCAAAAAAATCTAGATTATTTGCAGATTCACACAAAGGAACTCTTCTAAAAGTACTTTGGGAAAATTCTAATCGAAAAGGTCGAATGTATGGTTACACAGAAAATTATATCAGAGTTTCTGCCGAATATGAAATTGGTAAAGCCGGCAATGTTGAGTTTGGATACATTGGTAAAATTCAATTTGACGATTGTTTTCAATTCCATAAATCTAAGGATGCCATGGCAGTATGAAGAATTATTTCCCAGAGGCCTTAGAGTTAATTCAAAATGTTGGTGAATGGATTTATGAAGAGAAAAAACAATTTTCTTCCACGAATATACAAGTTAAAAGCCTGAACTCATTTGTATCATACATCGACATTGAGGCAGAAAAAAAGCTAATTCAAGGTTTAAAATTATTAATTCCTGATGCCGGCTTCATTGCTGAAGAAGATCAAAATTTGAAGGCAAGTGATGCTTACAATTGGATAATTGATCCCTTAGACGGAACCACGAATTATATTCATGATTTAGCTCATTATTCGATCTCTGTTGCTCTTCTAAATAAAGATGAAATAGTTTGGTCGGCTGTTTATGACGTTAGTAACTTCAAAATGTACTCGGCTGAAAAGGGTATGGGTGCTTTTTGTAATGGCAAGAAACTCAGTATCCAAAATGGAAATGAAATGCATGATGGTATTATTGGAACTGGGTTTCCTTATTATGATTTTTCATACGTCGATTCTTATTTAAGTGTTTTAAAAAAATGCTTTGAGCATTCTCGAGGAGTAAGGAGGTTTGGCTCTGCCGCAATTGACTTATCTCTGGTAGCTGAGGGTAAGTTTGTCGCTTTTTTTGAATATGGTTTGGCACCGTGGGATATTGCCGCGGGGATATTGCTGGTTCGAGAATCAGGGGGTATCGTAAGCAAATTTGATGGAAAGCAAATTCCTGATAGGAATTTGCTTTTTGAGCGTAATATTGTAGCTGCCAATTCTGCTAGTTATAAAACTTTGATAAATTGGACAAGCGAGAATTTTAAAGAAACGGGTCTATGAAAAAAATACCAACAAAAATTAGTGGTTTATTAATACTTGAGCCCACTGTTTTTTCTGATGATAGGGGTTATTTTTTTGAAAGCTTTAGACAAGATGCTCTTCCTGCGAGTATAAAAGATTTTGTTCAAGACAATGAGAGTTTCAGCTGCAAAGGAACACTTAGAGGCCTTCATTTTCAAGCGCCACCCTTTTCCCAATCTAAATTGGTTAGAGTAACATCAGGTTCAGTCTGCGACATAGCTGTTGATTTGAGATACGGGTCATCAACTTACGGGAAATGGCATGCTGAGCTCCTATCTGAAAAAAATAAACGACAATTTCTTATTCCTGAAGGATTTGCGCATGGATTTATTACTCTTGAAAATAATACTCGCTTTCAGTATAAATGCACTAACTATTATTCAAGAGAAAGTGAAGGTGGTATTATTTACAATGACCAAAATTTAAACATAAATTGGAGTAAACTTTCTGGATTACGGGAAAGTGAATTTATAATTTCTGAAAAAGATACCCAGTTGTCAAATATGAATAATTTTAAAAGCCCTTTTCAATTTAAATAAATGATGCATACAAAACCCAAATACTTTGTTGGTTCAATTCTTTTGATGATAATCATTATTTATGCTGTTCCCGATACTTATTCTAAGGGCGAAAGAATGATGCACCTTTCGACTTCCAATCATGTAATGGTCGTTCCTATTCCAGACGAAATTAATCTAGCAGGGGAAAAAATGCCGGATAAACAGAGTAATCGAGAATTACTCAGTCGAGAAATGCAGGTTAACTCATTCTGGCATAGTAATACTATTCAACTACTTCAAAAAAGCGGTAGATATTTTCCAATCATAGAACCAATTTTAGAATCAGAGGGGGTTCCAAATGATTTTAAATATCTAGCGGTCATTGAAAGCGGATTATCTCAAGTTGTTTCACCTGCGGGTGCCACTGGCATTTGGCAAATGCTTGAAGCAACAGCAAGAGATTACAATCTAGAAGTTAATGAACAAATTGATGAACGCTATCACATAACGAAATCCACCTTGGCGGCTTGTAAATATTTAAATGAAGCGAAAGAGAAGTTTGGTTCCTGGACTCTGGCTGCAGCCTCATATAATATGGGAATGGCTGGACTTCAAAAGCAGCTGAATCGGCAAGAAGAACAAGATTACTATGATTTATTATTAAATGAAGAGACGAAACGATATGTTTATCGAATCTTAGCCATCAAATATATTTTCCAGGAGCCCAGATCGTTTGGGTTCGATCTTTTACCCACTGACTACTTGAATCCATGGGGCGATGTTTTAGTTTCCGTGGATAGCAATGTAAGCAGTTGGGGTAAATTTGCTCACAAATATGGTTGGTCATATAAAGAATTGAAAAATCATAATCCGTGGCTAAGAGATTCATATTTAATAAATAAATATCAAAAAAGATACGCAATTTCAGTTCCTCAATTAGAACCTAGTCCTAAATAAAAATTAGAAGTTTGTATGGGTGATAATATCACTGTTCTCGGAGCCAGGGAGCATAATTTACGAAATATAGATGTTAAAATACCTCGAAACTCATTGGTTGTTATCACTGGGCTTAGTGGCAGTGGAAAATCATCTCTTGCTTTTGATACAATTTACGCAGAGGGTCAAAGAAGATATATGGAAACCTTCTCCAGTTACGCAAGACAATTTTTAGGGACAATGGACCGCCCTGATATAGACTCAATAGAAGGTTTAAGTCCTGTTATATCCATCGAACAAAAAACTACTAACCGAAATCCAAGATCCACAGTCGGAACTGTAACTGAAATCTATCACTTCCTTCGTCTTCTGTATGCTAGAATAGCAACAGCATATTCAAGCGAGACAGGAGAAAAAATGATAAGTCACACTGATGACGAAATTGTAGAAATAATAATAAAACAATTTAAAGGTGAAAGGATTGCAATTCTAGGTCCCGTTATAAAATCCCGAAAAGGACACTATCGAGAACTTTTTGATTCATTTGGAAAACAAGGATTTCTCAAAGCGCGGGTAGATAATAAATGGATTGATATTGAACGTGACATGAGATTAGATCGATACAAAACACATGATATCGAAATTGTTGTTGATCGAATTGATGTTTCTGGTGAAATGAAACCAAGGTTAAAAAAAAGTATTCAAATAGCGATGAAAATGGGAAAAGGCAATATTGTTATTGCCAATTATAATAACTCCCAAATCAAATATTTTAGTCGAAATTTAATGTGCCCGTCTACAGGTATATCCTATAAAGAACCAGAACCAAATTCATTTAGTTTTAATTCCCCAAAAGGAGCATGTAAAAAATGTGATGGCTTGGGAAAAGTAAAAGTAGTAGATCTTATTAAAGTTATTGAAAACCCAAAGTATTCCCTCAGAAATGGTGCACTGAAACCATTGGGAGAATATCGAAAATCATGGATTTTTCAACAAATGGAATATCTGGGTATTCGTTTTGATTTTGATATTGATACACCTTGGAACAAAATTTCAGCAAAAGCTAAGTCTGCCATTTTAAATGGACACAAAGAACAAATTCATCTAGAGAGCAAAAACCTCGGCGTTTCCAGAAAAATAAACATTGATTATGAGGGATTAATCAATTTCATTGAAACTCAAAAGAGAGAGAGTAAAAGTAAAAGTCTACAGAGGTGGGCAGATGAATTTATGACAGAAGAAATTTGTAGATCATGCAATGGATCCAGACTTAATAATGAATCGCTAAATTTCAAAATTGATGGATTCAACATTGCTAAACTATCAAAAATGAGTATCCTTGAATTATATGAATGGTCAAATTCCATCCTAAAAAAGTTAAATGTCTCACAAAAAAAAATAGGAATAGAAATAATCAAAGAACTAAAAGTTCGGATTAAGTTTTTAAGTGATGTCGGGCTAAATTATTTATCACTAAACCGAACTACTATGTCTCTATCCGGAGGAGAAGCGCAAAGAATTAGACTCGCTACTCAAATAGGTTCACAATTAGTGAATGTACTCTATATACTAGACGAGCCAAGTATAGGATTACATCAAAGAGATAATCAAAAATTAATTAAGAGTCTCAAAAAATTAAGAGATATCGGAAATTCTGTAATAGTTGTTGAGCACGATGAGGAAATGATGAAGTCATCAGACCAAATCATCGATTTAGGACCAAAAGCAGGAATTCATGGAGGTGACATAGTTGCTCAAGGAGACTTTAAAACTATCTCGAAAACTGATAGCTTGACCGGAAAATACTTACGGCAGGAATTAAAGCTACCTATTTCATCAAAAAGGAGATCTGGAAATGCTCATTACATTGAACTTAAAGGGGCTAGTGGGAATAATTTGAAATCGGTGAATTTAAAAATATCACTCGGATCGTTAACTGTAATTTCAGGGGTCTCAGGTTCGGGAAAATCTACATTAATTAATGGTACACTATATCCTGCAATTGCGAGTCAAATAAATGGATCTTTAGTTAAACCTCAAGAATTTAAAACAATAAATGGAATTGAGCATATTGATAAAGTTATTGATATTGACCAAAATCCAATTGGACGAACACCGAGATCTAATCCCGCGACCTATACGAATGTTTTTAATGAAATCCGAAAGCTATTTTCAGAGATACCAGAATCTAAAATTCGTGGATACATGCCTGGTAGATTTTCATTTAATGTAAAAGGAGGGCGATGTGAAACTTGTCAGGGAGGAGGAGTTAAAATAATTGAAATGAATTTTCTCCCAGATATCCATGTTCCATGCGAATCATGCCAGGGGAAGAGATTTAATCGAGAAACTCTTGAAATACGATATAAAGGTAAAAGCATCAGCGATATTCTAAACCTATCAATATCAGATGCTTGTAGATTCTTTGAATCAATACCTAAAATTCATAAAACCCTGAAAACATTAAGTGATGTCGGTTTAGGTTACATAACACTAGGACAACAATCTACAACATTAAGTGGTGGCGAAGCTCAGAGAATTAAATTAGCCTCGGAGCTTTGCAAGAGAGATACCGGTAAAACTTTATATATTCTAGATGAGCCCACTACTGGACTTCATTTTGAAGATATCCGAATCTTAATGGAGGTTATTAATAATCTCGTAGATAAGGGAAATACAGCAATCATTATTGAACACAACATTGATGTAATGTTACAAGCGGATCAGATTATTGATTTAGGTCCAGATGGTGGGAACGAAGGAGGACGAATTATTGCATCAGGAACTCCTGAGGAAGTATCCGAAAACTCATCAAGTATTACGGCCCCATTCTTAAAAACCGCATTAAACAAGTAATTGAGCTCAACGCTAAAAATAACCCATTGTTTTTCTTAACTTGTATTCGCTAAGAATAATATATATCTGAATTGAACAAAGAAATCTCTAAGACTTGGAATGAAATTAAGACTAATGACTCTTGGGCGATATTCAAAGTTATGTCTGAATTTGTCGAAGGCTATGAAAGACTTTCGCGAATAGGGCCATGTGTAAGTATTTTTGGTTCAGCTAGACTTAAAGAAAATAATTCTTGGTATAAAATGGCTCAAGAGATTGCAGAGGGTTTAGGTAAGTTAGGCTACGGGATTATCTCTGGAGGAGGTCCAGGGATCATGGAAGCAGCAAATCGAGGAGCAAAATCAGTAAAAGCCGCTTCTGTGGGGCTGAATATAGAATTAGAACACGAACAAAATCCAAATAACTTCATCGATATCGACAAAAGTGTAGATTTTGATTACTTTTTTGTTAGAAAAGTTATGTTCGTGAAATACTCACAAGGCTTCGTTGTGATGCCAGGAGGATTTGGTACTTTGGATGAGCTATTTGAGGCATTGACACTGATTCAAACGAAGAAGATTGATAAATTCCCGGTTGTCCTGGTTGGAAAAAATTACTGGTCAGGATTATTAGATTGGATTCAACAGATCTTAATGGAGAATGAATTAATTGGGGAAAATGACATGGAATTATTCAGCGTTGTAGACAGTTCAAAGGAGGCAATTGAAAAAATTAACGAGTTTTACCTTAAATATAACTTGAAACCTAATTTTTAAATTGACTTAATTACAAAATAAGCGAATAGATCCCTCACCGGCATCCTTTATCTTAAAACTCAAGATATAAAACCCTGCCGCCTTTGGCATTGGTATTGACTTATCAAAATTGTAACTCCATATGCCTTTATAAATTTGTCTTCCGTTAATATCCAATATTTGAATTGAAATTTCTTGGTCATAGAAACTTGATCTTTTTAATACCCATTTCTCCTCGGAATCTATGACCTCAAAAGGATCTAAAATTATTTC
>TARA_Y100000385_G_scaffold291626_1_pt1 | contig 16850 bp, 17 predicted proteins | sample TARA_Y100000385 | Tara Oceans TARA_Y100000385 (sample SAMEA2620980) | marine metagenome | biome: marine biome (ENVO:00000447); feature: surface water layer (ENVO:00002042); material: "saline water (ENVO:00002010), including plankton (ENVO:xxxxxxxx)" | depth 5 m
TTGGTGTTCATATGTTGAATCTTTTAGCAATTCCTGCTATTGTTTATATGTACTACTTTAAAAAACAAAAAGTCACCCCCAAGGGCTTAGCCATTACTGGAGTGGTCTCCATTTTTATCTTAGGATTAATCTTCTTTGGCTTAATTCCACAAATAATAAAATGGTTGGGCATCGTAGAAAGAGTATTTGTTAATACTTTAGGACTCCCATTTAATAGCGGGACAGTTTTCTTTCTGGCTGCACTAGTGGGGATAATTTATTTTGGCTTAAATAAAGCCAAAGAAGGAGGAAGACATTTAGTACACACAGCTATTCTTGGAATCACATTTATTTTAATAGGCTACTCCTCATTTGCCGTCTTAGTCATCCGATCAAATGCAAATACTCCAATTGACGAAAATAACCCAGAAGAAGCTGTAAGCTTGCTCGCCTATCTAAACAGAGAGCAATATGGCTCTAATCCTTTACTTTATGGACAATACTTTTCGGCAGGCCGTGATAAAAAAACCCCATTTAAAGATGGGACTCCAGTGTATGTTAAAGATGAAAAAAGTGGTAGGTATATTGTTTCTGATTCTAGAAAAAACTACATCCCTAATTATGATAAGGCACATTCTGGTTTCTTTCCAAGAATGTGGAGCAACAACCCAAGACATATTGATGCCTACAAAAGATGGGGAAACATTCGAGGTGGAAATAATAGAAAACCAGGATTCACTGAAAACATAGCTTATTTCTTTAATTACCAAATCAACCATATGTATTTTAGATACTTTATGTGGAATTTTGCTGGAAAACAAAATGATATCCAAAGTCATGGATCAATATCAGACGGGCAATGGCTGAGCGGAATCAAATTTTTCGACTCTTGGAGGTTAGGTCCTCAAGAAAACTTACCTACCGGACAAGCAAACAATCCCGGGAGAAATCACTTTTATATGCTACCATTTATTCTAGGTATAATTGGAATTCTATATCACTACAGACAAAAAAAAAGAGATGCATGGATTGTGACATTACTATTTTTATTTACTGGTATAGCCATTGTGGTTTACCTAAACCAATACCCATTTCAACCTAGAGAAAGAGATTATGCCTATGTGGGCTCATTTTATGCTTTTGCAATCTGGATTGGAATAGGTGTACTCGCATTGATCGAGAAACTTAGAACTTTTATTCCGATCAGTGTTGCTGCGCTTTTAACAACAGTGATTTGCCTAATTGCCGTTCCAGGAATTATGGCATCAGAAGGCTGGGATGACCACAACCGTTCTGATCGCTTCACAGCTCGTGACTTTGCTAAAGCATATTTGGACTCTTGCGAGCCCAACGCCATATTATTTACCATGGGAGACAACGACACCTTCCCACTTTGGTACATTCAAGAAGTAGAGGGCTACCGAACAGATATTCGCATAGTAAACCTTAGCCTATTGAATACAGATTGGTATATAGATCAGATGAAGCGAGACGCATACAACGGAAAAAGAGTTCCCTTTACCATGCCTAATAAACTTTACAAGCAAGGAACAAGGGATGCTGCTCTTTTCAAAGATGTTGGCATATCTGATCAAAGGTGGGGCGTAGACAGAATGAATAGGTGGATTCAAAGTGATCTTCCCCAAACTAAAATTAATATGGGAAAAGATTATGTCTTTTTTCCTACAAAAAAGTTGAGTATTCCTGTAGACAAGGAAAAGGTAATTGAAAATGGTACAGTGAAACCTGAAAATGCAGACCTGATTGTTTCTTCTGTAGATTGGAATCTAAACGTGAATCAAATGGAAAAAAAGCATATGATGATTCTAGATATGATAGACAATAACAAGTGGGATAGACCTGTCTACTTCTCAATTACTATTGGAAATAGTGCAAGTTCATTTTCTTATCTCTGGGATTATTTCCAACTCGACGGACTTGCATACAGATTTATTCCTATTAAAACGAAATCTGACAGAGGTAAAATTGGGCGAATTGATAGTGAAATTTTATATAAAAATTTGATGGAGAAATTCGAATATGGAAATATGAATTCACCAAACGTATACTTAGATGAAACAAATCTTCGTCTAGTAATGAACGTGAGAAATAATTTCTCTCGATTGGCCGAACAGCTTATTAATGAAGATAATCCAGAATCCGCCTTAAAAGTTCTCGATAAATGTTTGGAACTTATGCCTCATGAAAAAGTTGAATTTAATTATTTCATTCTTCCGATCATTGAAAATTATTATGTCTGTGAGCAAGACCAAAAAGCTAGGGAGATTATTACTACTATGATTGGAATGATTGAAGAAAAACTCACCTATTTTAAACAGTTTGAAGGAGAAAATAAAAATACGATTTCTGGTGAAATACAAAGAGCCCTCTCTCTGTATAACAGTACAGTAAAAATTGCCATTGCCTTTGATGATATTGACTACTCAAATCAATTGGCTAATGGATTCCAAGAACAAATGCAAAATAGCAACTTGCGTTAACCGATAAATAAAAATAGAAGAACACTCTAATTTAAAGACTTCAAGACCTTCATTATATTAGCTTTAGTGGTAATTCCAGATTGCCTCCAAAGCAAGATTTCTTCCATATAAATCATGAGTGTGGGCACTCTATTAATCTGCATAATTCTAGCTAATACCAGATTTTGATCAAGACTTATGTTCAATACCCTTACTTTCGCTCCCATTTCTTTTGCAATAGATTCCAACATAGAATCTAATTGATTGCTTGTAGCATAGGATCCATCAAAAAAATGAATTAATACAGGATTAGGACCAGAAATAAGTTGTCTAAAGTCTGCCATAGAATTAAATCATAAAAAATTCTAATATGAAGAAAAAAATCGTGTTAATTAGTTATTAAGAAAGTTGAGAGGTCTGGCCAATGTTCTATTCCTCCAAAAAGAATAGATATTTTTGTAAATCCATACTCTTCTTTTAATATTTTTAAAGCTTCGGCGCTACGCGTTCCATCATTGCAATACAATACCAAAGACACCTCTGAACTAATAAACTTAAACTTACTTAAAAAATTTGGTTCATAAAAATCTATTGTTGCACAACCCTCAAAATGTCCTCTCAAATATTCCTCCGCAGTTCTCACATCTACTACAATATAGTTCTTTGAGGCAACATGCGACAGAAATATGTCTTGATCTACTTGGAAATCGTCTGGCAGACTACAAGAAAAAAAAAGTGAAAATATAACTAATAGAAATACTTCATTTAATGATTTTGTCTGACCCATTCTATATCTTTTAAATTAACTTTATCCTCTACTGCATTGACATCTTCTAAAATATGATTAACTAATTCCAATAAATCATCATCATTGATTTTGATTGCAGGCATTAAGCCATGGTATTTCTCTCAGTTAACAATAATGGCTTCAGTCTGACAAAACAGAATATTCTGTATAGCTCTTTTTGGATCTTCTATGTTTGGTTGACATGAAAATAAAATGAGACTAAATATCAAAAAGAATTTCATCATTTACTTCATACTTCCACACATTTCTCTGGGAACAACCCATGCATCGAATTCATCTGCGGTCAAAAAACCTAAGTTTATTGATTCTTCTTTTAAAGTGGTACCATTTTTATGAGCAGTCTTTGCAATTTTTGCGGCTTTTTCATATCCTATTTTTGTATTTAAAGCGGTCACTAGCATCAAAGAATTATCTAGATTTTTTTTCAAATTTTCGTAATTAGGTTGAATGCCAATTGCACAATTTTCAGCAAAAGAACTACAAGCATCTCCAATCAATCTGGCAGACTCTAAAAAATTCGCAGCCATAACGGGTTTAAAAACATTCAATTCATAGTGACCTTGAGCACCACCAACTGAAATAGAAACATCATTCCCCATAACTTGCGCGCATACCATAGTCAATGCTTCGCATTGGGTCGGATTGACTTTCCCTGGCATAATTGAAGAACCGGGTTCATTTGAAGGAATGATTATCTCACCAATACCAGACCTTGGCCCCGAAGCTAAAAGACGGATATCATTCCCAATTTTATTCAAAGAGATAGCAAGCATTTTAAGTGCACCGTGGGATTCCACTAATGCGTCATGAGCTGCCAAAGCTTCAAATTTATTATTTGCAGTCACAAAAGGAAGTCCAGTAAATTGAGAGATCTTTTGGGCGACTATCTCAGCATAACCCTCAGGAGTATTTATCCCAGTCCCAACAGCGGTTCCACCTAGGGCAATTTCCGAAAGATGATCAAAGGTATTTCTCAAGGCTTTTAAGCCGTGATTAAGCTGAGAAACATAACCAGAAAACTCTTGTCCTAAAGTAAGAGGAGTAGCGTCCATCAAATGTGTTCTCCCTATTTTGACCACATTATTAAAAGCCTCAGATTTTAATTCTAATACATCTCGCAATCTTTCAACGCCTGGAATCGTAACGTCGATCATCATTTTGTATGCAGCTATATGCATACTTGTAGGAAAAGTATCATTTGATGATTGAGATTTATTTACATCGTCATTTGGATGAATGATTTTAATAGGATCTGAAAGAGAGCCCCCATTTATAACGTGAGCACGATTGGCGATAACTTCATTAGTATTCATGTTGGACTGGGTTCCAGAGCCTGTTTGCCATATAACAAGAGGAAACTCCTGGTCGTGATAGCCTGCGATAATTTCATCACAAACTCCAGAAATCATATCTCTTATTTCCTTAGATAAAATTCCCAACTCACAGTTTGTGTGAGCAGCCGCTTTTTTCAGATATGCAAAACCATAAATGATCTCGATGGGCATGCTAGATTCATTTCCAATTTTAAAATTGTTTCTAGATCGCTCGGTTTGTGCTCCCCAATATTTCAATAAAGGAACCTTCACCTCTCCCATGGTGTCTTTTTCTACTCGAAATTCCATAAAGTATTTTTTTACATGAAAAAATTATTAATAGCCAAAGATAGGAATCCAAAACTATAGTATCCGATTTTTTAACTCTGAGATTTCTTCTGAAAGATTAACTTTTGCATTAAGTTGCTGGACATCTAAAAGTATCTTTCTCAAAAAAGATTGATAACCAATCGATGATTTTCTATATGCTCGATGATCGATAGATACATATATAGCCTCAAGATTCTTGATTAATTCCCGAGATTCTTGATTAAGAAAGGTATTTGAAAATTTCCGCCAAACATAATCAATTGATTCCTCTGAAGGATGCACTCTGTCTTTTTTGAAAAATCGATAATCTCGCAATTCATCTATCATGATCTCATAAGCCGGGAAATAATATACATCAGAAAAAGAATTTTGTATCATTTCGCAGGCCAAAAGTAGAGATGATTTGGATAGATTATTTTGATGTAACCCCCCTTTAATGTGTCTAACGGGACTGACGCTTAGTAGAATTTTAATTTTTGGGTTTTGGATCTTTACTTCTTCATAAAACTCTTTAAAGGCAAGCTTAATTTCTAGAGGATCCGACAAAACTTTAGTAAAATTTGAGCTTGGCATTTTATGACAATTAGCTATTTCTTTCTGACTACCTAACATTCTAAACAAGAATGCCGTTCCAAAAGTAATCACTAACAAATGGGTCTGTTGTATTTGTTCTTGAACTGTGGATCGAATATTGCTCAATTTATCTAACAGATCCTTCTGAGATAAGCTCCAATGAGAAGAATGATAAGAATGATGGAAAAAAGTAGCGTCTCGCTCGACAAATAAAGAGTAATCAATGGGCTTATTCTGTAGTGCTTCCCTTAAATTATTTAAGAGGGGAATGGGGTGAAAACAAGTTCCAAAAGGATTCTTAACGCAAGTATATTTATAGCGTAGTAATTTAATTGCTATGTGGTCAGAAAAACAAGATCCAACAAAGAAAAAATGATCTTTGTAGCCTAATCTAAAAGAAGAATCTTCTATGGGTATTTCTGTGTGCCAGTTCATCTACAAAAAATATTTAATATTCTCTGTGAGGCAAGCAATTACTGCTGCATTTTCTGATTCGACAATTGGCCTTTCAATAAGTTTGGGATGTAATATCATCGCATTAAGAAGTTCTTTATTATTGATTGAAATTTCAGGATATATTTGCTTCCATATTGTCTCATTTTTACGGATCAAATTAATAGGAGACATCTTTAATTTCTTTAATATAATTGAGAAAGTTTTTTGACATAGGAACTATTTCAAATATAGAATAATATGGTGGTCAATCTTATTTTCTTTTAAAAAAGAAACTGCTTGGCAACTTTTGCTGATCTTTGATTATGGTATACTTTCATTAGTAGGATTTTGATGTTGACCATTGCCTGTATTTTCTATAATAAACTACTATTTTTGACCTTGTTGCATGAGGTATGATTTTATAAAAGCATTTAAATCTCCATCCATAACAGCCTGTACATTTGAGCTTTCATGTCCTGTGCGAACATCTTTAACCATCTTGTATGGATGCATCACATAATTTCTAATCTGAGACCCAAAATCTATGGCTTTTTTACTTCCTTCTAGTTTATCTTTCTCGACTTGTCGCTTTCTAAGCTCTAGATCATACAATTGAGAACGAAGTAATTGCATGGCTTTGGCTTTATTTTCGAGCTGTGAGCGTGTCTCCGAATTCTCAATCATAATTCCGGTTTGGTGATGCCTTAGTCGAACAGCTGTCTCTAATTTATTGACTCCTTGACCACCAGCTCCTCCTGCCCTCATAGTTTCCCAAGTAATATCGGAACTAGCAATTTCAATTTCAATACTTTCATCTACCAAGGGATAAGTAAAAACAGATGCAAAAGATGTGTGTCTTTTATTCGCAGAATCGAAAGGGGAAAGTCTAACTAATCTGTGAACTCCATTTTCACCTTTCAAATTTCCGTAAGCAAAATCTCCATTAAATTGAAGCGTACAAGACTTGATACCAGCTGTTTCAGAGACATTCATATCTAATTCTCTTACCGTAAATCCATTTTTCTCGCCCCACATAATATACATCCTCATAAGCATATAAGCCCAATCTTGACTTTCTGTTCCTCCAGCTCCTGAATTGATAGACAAAATAGCATTCATATTGTCTTCCTCCCTTGATAGCATATTTTTAAATTCTAAATCCTCAATATGCTTTAATGTTTCAGTGTGAAGTAATTCTACATCATCCTCGGAAGCTTCTCCTTCTTTATGGAACTCAAAAATAACTTCTAGATCTGAAAGAGAAGATTCAACCAATTCATATGCATCTACCCATACTTTCTTCGAACGAATATTTTTTAAAACGGATTCTGCTTGCTTAGGGTCATTCCAAAAAGCTGGATCATGCGTCAAATCCTCCTCATCGGAAATCAGTATTTTCTTTTTCTCAATTCCCAAATATTCATACAAGGCAAATAATCGAATTTGGTATGTTTTTATTTGATCAAGGTTAACCATAAAACAAATATAATTCAAATAGATAAAATACCTATAAAAACAGAAAGATTCAGACAAACAGGAGATCCCAATCTTACAAAATCATTTGAGTTTTTCAAATGCAATTTTAATTAGGGCAAATTCAAAGCCTCTAGAGACCATATACCTCGTTAACTTCGCCTTTCTTTTTATCAAATTTGGCTCTTTTTCGAGTCTATCTTTCTTTTTTAGTAAAACTACTATAGTATTAAAATAATCTTGTTCGTTTATTTCATTTAGCGCATAATTTATTAAGGTTTCGTGGATATTTCTTCGCTTTAATTCAAGCGAAATTTTTATCTTTCCCCACTTTTTAATTCGAAATTTGCCTCGCGAAAAGCTTTTTGAAAACCTTTCTTCATTTAAGAACTGATTCGCTATCAATTCATCTAAAAGCATATCAATCGAATCAGAAAATAAACCCCACGATTTTAATTTTTTAATTACTTCTTGGTGGCATCTCTCTTGATAGGCACAGAAGGCCTGAATTTTTTGACGGGCAACTTTTAGGTCGTAAACTTTCATTAGTAGCTAAAAAAAGCTGTCCGGGGATTTCGAACAGCTTTATCTATATATTAAAGTGATAATTCGTCATCATTATTATCAAACATAGCATATTGCAATAAATGATAGGCATAGATGGGGCGAATTTTAACCCACTTTTTATGTTTGATAAACCATTTCAACTGCATGGAAGGAAATCCTTTTGTTAGGTATGCAGCGATAAAAGGGTGTGCACAGAGAGTTACTTTAACCTCATTATCTACTGTAATTGCATGATTTAGTTTATCTTCGATTTCATCGACAATCAAAACAGTAGCTTCCACATCTCCTTTTCCATTGCAAGCGGGACAGCTTTCTATCGTTTTGATATTCATTTCTGGACGAACTCGTTGTCTTGTAATTTCAATTAAACCAAACTTACTAGGAGGTAGTATTTTATGCTTCGCCCTATCCTCATTCATGAATCCTTTGAGAGATTCAAAAAGTTTCTTTCGGTTTGAGGCATCTTGCATGTCAATAAAATCTACAACAATAATCCCACCCATATCTCTAAGTCTTAATTGTCTGGCAACTTCTTCAGCAGATGCTAAATTAACTTCTAAGGCATTGGCCTCTTGACTTTCAACGTTGTTAGTTCTATTTCCCGAATTCACGTCAATTACATGCAAAGCTTCGGTATGTTCTATGATCAAATAAGCACCTTTTCTCATCGATACGGAACGACCAAAAGATGATTTTATTTGGCGTTCAATATTGAATTGTTCAAATATAGGTGTTTGACCTTTATAAAGTTTTAGTATGTCCTCTTTGTCTGGAGCAATAGTCTGCAGATAGTGAGATATTTCGCTAAACAGTTCATTGCTATCAACAATGATTCTGTTAAAACTGTCATTAAGAATATCCCGAAGTATGGCAGAAACTCTTCCAACTTCTCCTAATATTTTTAGAGGGGGTTTTGCTTTTTGGAGTTTTTTATAAATAGTTTTCCACTTCGCAATCATATTGGTTAAATCTGCATCTAACTCAGCTACTTTCTTTTCCTGAGCAACAGTTCGAATTATTACACCGAACCCCTTAGGCTTTATACTCTGAATTAAACGCTTTAATCTATCTTTTTCACCTGAATCTTTGATCTTTTGAGATACAGAAACTCGATCTGAAAAAGGAACCAATACAAGATACCTTCCCGCTATTGACAGTTCCGAGCTAATTCTCGGTCCTTTGGTTGAAATTGGCTCTTTTGTAACTTGAACCAGAATATTTTGCTTGCTGGTTAGTACAGTGTCTACAATTCCTCCCTTAGGGATATCTTTTTCTAACGAAAAATCTGCTAGAGACCATTTGTTTTGACGCCCTGTTGTTGTTTTTCTAACAAACTTGTTAAAGGAACGAACTTGGGGGCCCAAGTCATGATAATGTAAAAAGCCGTCTTTATCGTAACCCACGTCCACAAAAGCGGCATTGAGTCCCTGTACAACTTTTCTTACTTTACCTAAATAGATATCACCTACTGCAAAACTATTATCACTCTTTTGATTGTGGAGTTCAACTAGCTTCCCATCTTTGAGTAGTGCAATGACTACTCCATTGTCGGAAGACTTTACGATTAACTCATTCACTAATAAAAAATGTTTTTAGCTTCGGGTTATTAAAAATTATACATTTATTTTGTTCAAAGGTGAACAAAATGAATGTATCAGAAAGAAATTATTTCTTCTTCTTGTGGCGATTTTTTCTTAAGCGTTTTTTTCGCTTGTGAGTTGACATTTTATGTCGTTTTCTTTTCTTTCCACTTGGCATAGTGTAAAATTTAATTTGTTAATACTATTTTAATTTTTCGAGCATTATAAGAGAGTTTTTTCTTAAATCACCTTCGGATTTGATCAGCAAAGACTGTAAAACTTTTTGAGCATTTATTGTATCTTGTAGTGAAGTGTAACATAAAGCAAGTTGCATAGTTGCGTCATGTCTTGTGGAATCTATTTTAAGAACGTTATTGAAACGATCTAATGCCTTCTGAAATTGACCGGACTGCATAGAAAATAAACCCATATTCCATTGTAAATCTAAGTTTTCAGGATATTCTTCTGCAAGGCTTCTCATCTTTAAAATACCCCTCATTTGTGCTTCTGGGCTATTTCCATTTCTAATATTCGCAAAAGCCTCATTGATTTGATCCGAAACAGTTATAGTCTGTTTTGTTTGCGATAGAATTTTTTGCTTGGAAGAGCTTACATAAATAAACAATGCCAAAATTATAGCTAAAGTGATCGCAATAAAAGGGCTTCTTTTCATCATTGATGCGTTATTTCACATTTACCTTTGTTTTAACCCCTTCCATGAAAACTTTTGCAGGCTTGAAAGATGGAATATTATGAGCAGGAATAATGATAGTGGTGTTCTTAGAGATATTTCTACCTGTCTTCTCGGCTCTCTCTTTTACAACAAAAGAACCAAAACCTCTTAGATAAACATTTTCGCCAGATTCAAGAGCCGATTTAACTTCGCGCATAAATGCTTCGACAGTAGTTTGAACATCTATTTTTTCAATGCCTGACTTATCTGCAATTTCAGCAACAATATCTGCTTTGGTCATTTTTTTATACTTTTTAATCTATTTATATCTAATTTAACCCTTAAATTTGGGGACTGCAAAGATAGTTATTTACATTAAATTTAAGAAAATATCTTTGATTATTTTTAAGAGTTAGTGTTCTCATTTTCATAAATATTAAATTGACATTTTCTAATCTCATATTAAATTGGTATAATAATGGCCACAGAAATCTTCCCTGGAGATTTACAAAAGACCCCTATAAAGTATGGCTTTCTGAAATCATTCTTCAGCAAACTCGAATTACCCAAGGCACAGCTTATTATTTGAAATTTGTAAACACCTTCCCCAGTATCATTGATTTGGCTAATGCTGATGAAGAATATGTCCTAAAATTGTGGCAGGGATTAGGGTATTATTCTAGGGCAAGAAATCTTCACAAAACAGCAAAATTCATCTGCGAAGAGCTTAATGGAGTTTTCCCAAAAAAATATACTGAGATTATAAAACTTAAAGGAATTGGTCCCTATACCGCAGCAGCAATTAGCTCAATATGTTACAGTGAAAAAAGAGCCGTAGTCGACGGTAATGTTTATAGAGTTCTAGCAAGAACTCATAATATTCATACCGAGATCAATAGCAATAAAGGAATAAAAGAATTTCAGTATTTAGCTGATCAATTAATTAGCGAAAAAAATCCAGGAGACTATAATCAAGGACTAATGGATTTAGGAGCAACAATTTGCCTACCAAAAAAACCTAAATGCAATAGATGTCCCGTAAAAAAGGCTTGCGAATCTAAAGAACAAGAAGTTGCACATCACCTCCCAATTAAAAGGAAAAAGAAGAAACCAGTTAGAAGAAATCTAAACTATTTATTTATCGAGGGAGGCCAGTACTTTTATATGCAAAAAAGAATACAAAATGATATTTGGAAAGACTTGTATGATTTCCCTCATACAGATGAACAATTGTCGGACAAAGATGAAACACCCACTGTTATCGAAAAATTAATGGAAATTTTACCAAACAAACCTTTTGAGAACCTTCGTACTTATCAATTTATCCATCATTTAAGCCATCAAAAACTTCATATCTCTATTACACATGTCAAAACGAATAATTTATTGAAAAATAAAAATTACATCTTGATGAACAAAAAAAAACTACTTAACACACCACTGCCCAGACCTATTGAATTATTTTTTCAAGAACTAGAAAGACTTATTGATTGACAAATAAAAAAAGATTAAATTTACTATAAAAATAAACTAACTAAATGTATTATGGGGGGGGCATTTAATAAAGTCATTTTAATTGGATATTTAGGAAAAAACCCAGAAACCAGAACTCTAGAAAATGGTACTCTTTTATGTCGCTTTTCAATGGCTACCTCAGAAGTATTCAAAAACCGTCAAACGGGAGAAAAGTGGACCCACACGGAGTGGCATAATATTATTCTATGGAGAGGTTTAGCTGAAATTGCTGAAAAACACCTTCACAAGGGCGACAAGGTTTTAATTGAGGGCCGCATTCGATCTAGATCATGGGAAGACAGAGAATCAGGGCAAACAAAATTTATAACCGAAATCATAGCCAAACAATTGCAAATGATGGGAAGTAAAAAAATCGAATCTGCAAACAACGACCAAACAGAAGAACCTAATTTGAAATCATTTATTCAAGAATCTCCTATTGAATTGGAAGAAGATTTACCCTTCTAAATATTAATAAAATAAAATAAATTTGGATCCTGAACCATACTTTAACTTTATTAGCCTTAGCCTATTAAGACCCATAGAAATCAATACAATTATTGCTCTTGCTGTACTATTTATTCTACTAAGCTCATCCGCCCTTATATCTGGAGCAGAAGTTGCTTTTTTCGCACTTACACCTTCTGAATTATCAAATATTCGTTTAAAAAAAACAAAAAAGTCTAAACTAATTCAGCGATTTCTTCAAAAACCTAAAGAATTATTAGGGACTATTTTAATTGCCAATAATTTCGTGAATATTGGTGTAATTATATTAGCTAGTCACATTACATCTCAAATATTTTATTTTCACGAACTTATGTGGTTTAAGTTTGTAATTCAGGTCATATTAATCACATTTTTACTTCTTCTTTTTGGAGAAGTTCTTCCAAAGGTATACGCAAATAACAACGCAGTATCATTCGCCAAGTTTATGTCTATTCCAATAAGTGTTTTGGAAAAAATATTTAAGCCAATCAACATTATCCTAATTTTAAGCTCAAAACTTATCAATAAATCGACTAAGCAGGAAAGCGAGGAAATTTCTGTCAATGATCTTTCCCATGCACTTGAACTAACTAGCCATAAAGACGAAGATCGTGAAGAAAAGAAGATCCTAGAAGGAATTGTAAAGTTTGGAAATACAGATGTAAAGCAAATTATGAATTCTCGAACCCATATAACAGCCATTGATTACGAGGCGTCATTTGACAAAGTTCTAAAAAAGGTCAGAGAATCTGGATTTTCAAGAATACCAGTCTATGAAAACTCTTTGGACACCATTAAAGGAGTTCTATACATTAAAGATTTACTTCCTTTTATTGGAGAAAAGCCATTTAGTGACTGGACAAAGCTTGCGAGAGAAGTCTTTTTTGTTCCAGAAAATAAAAAAATTGATGATCTTCTTAAAGACTTTCAGGAGAAGAAAATTCACCTAGCAATTGTAGTAGATGAGTATGGAGGAACTTCAGGACTTGTAACCCTTGAGGATGTTATTGAAGAAATTGTTGGTGATATTAACGATGAATTTGACGATGATGATATTATTTATTCAAAACTAGATGAACACAATTATGTTTTTGAAGGAAAAACATCCCTAAACGATTTTTACAGAATTCTGCAGATAGAAGGAACTGATTTTGAGGAGGCTAAGGGCGAATCTGATAGCCTAGCGGGATTCATTCTTGAGCTTACTGGAAATATTCCTAAAAAAAATGAACAAATCTCCTTTAATGATTTTACATTCACAATTGAGGGGGTAAATTACAAAAGAGTCACAAGAATAAAAGTTGCTCAGAGGAATAACGTAGATTTTAAAAATGAAAAATAATACTTTCCGAATAATCGCCTTTCTTTTTTGCATTGGATGCTCAGAATCATATAGTCCTAAACCACTCGGATTTCATCGGATCGACCTTACTAAAAAAGAATATGAGCTATTTCAAACTCACTGCAGGTTTAATTTTCAAAAATCTACAATAGTTGAAGTTGTGGAGGGTAAAGAAGAGTGTTGGATGAACCTTAACTACCCAAAACACAGAGCCACTCTTTACCTCACATACAAAACTCTAGAAAATGATTTATCAAAAGTATTGGAAGATAGTCATCAATTAGTTTATGACCACTCCAAAAAATCTGATGGAATAATAGAAAAATCATTCCTAAATAAAAAAAAAAAAGTATTTGGCATAATGTATGACATCAAAGGAAATAGCGCCTCTAACCTTCAATTTTTTGCTACTGATAGTATTGAACACTTTATTCGAGGGGCATTATATTTTAACCACTCTCCAAATGCCGACTCGATTCAGCCAGTAAAAGAATATATCAAGCAGGATGTACAAATATTAATGGAAAGCCTCAGTTGGTCTTAATTTTCTTAATTTAAACCAGAGAGTGGTTTGTAAAACAAAAATTAAACATGCTGACACCAAGTGAATCGGTTGCATGAGTGACATCATGTCAAAATAAGTCAATACAATTCCGCTGCAAACTTCAATCATCACAAAAACAAAAATTGAATTGATAATCGGATGATTCGTGATTGATCTAAAGTTTCTCAGAAATAATAGACCATTTGTCAGTACCAAAAAAATAGCAAATGAACGATGAACCTTAAATATAGCCCCAGTCATTCCAATCCATAATTCTCTGTTTTGATACTCCAGATTCTTAGATATTTCGTCAATCAATTGACGCACCTGGGACCCCAGGGTGATTTGCACCAAACTGAGCATTAATGCAATCGAAAGAAGATAATAAATTCTTGAATCGAAAGTATTATGATTATTGACTGTATCTGGAATCTCTGAAATCAAATATACCATTACGGCCACAATGAGCAGAGCCATTAACATATGAATAGTAATTTTTGCAGGTAACAATACTGTAAATACTACTGTAGCCCCCAACCAACCTTGAAAACCCATAAGAAAGAATACTAGAGCACTTAAAAGAATAATTTTAGGTTTGGATTTTGCAAACTTAAATGAAGCTAAAAACAAAATAAATGTAAATAATCCTGAAAGGGCTCCGATCAATCTATTTATATATTCAAACCAGGTGTGAAGGGGGTCGAAAATATGATAATCGTGTAGTGTGAATGCAGTCCAATTTTCAGAATTATAAATCTCCCCAGTAATGAAATCATTATCTGCAGACCATAACTGTTCCTCAATCAAGATCATCTGGCCCTCAGAAAAAGACTTAAACGCCTCCCATTGAATTTGAGAAACTTGAGTGGGAGGAATAATCAACCCAAAACACTTGGGCCAATCTGGACATCCCATACCAGAACCAGTCATACGAACTACAGCACCTGCCACGATAATTAAAAAAATACTGACAAGCGTAAATTTTGCAAAGATTTTAAAACTCATTCACTGTGACTTTCAATTATTATTGCAAAGATATGAAGCTAAATTAATATACCCGAAACTTGATGCCAAAAATAAAAAAAGCTCTCTCCATTAACGGAAAGAGCCCTGTCATTTTTGATGTATTTTATCTACTTTTTTGCACAGCAAGATTTAGTACATTTTTTAGAACTCACCTTTTCAGAAGAGGCAGTTTCAGAGGAAATACTTGGTGATGAAGCACTGTCATTATCAGCACATTTAGCTTTTTGCTCTGGTGAGCAACTTTGTTTTTTACCTGAACAGCATGATTTTTTTACTTCTTTTGCTCCTCCAACAAGAGATGCAGAAAAAGCACCTTTTCTGTAGGTATTCACAAATTCGACAAGGTAAGCTTCAGAAGTAAGCTCAGCATTATAGGAAAGAACTGCGCTCTTAGAATCAAAATCTACTCTTGCTTGTTCAACTCCATCAATATTATTTAGCTCTACTTCAATAGCACGAGCACAACCCATAGCACAAGTCATACCATCAATATTCATTGACATTTTAGAGGTTGATATTACTTCTTGGCTAGTTTTTTCTTCTTGAGCCAAAAGCCCTGAATTAAAAGTACTGCTCAATGTAATTATTAAGTACAGAGTAAATAAATTAATTATTTTATTCATGGTGGATATTTTAATAAGTTAATTTACAAATATACAAAATCTAATTTTAAACGCATTCAAATAATTACCTTTAACCATTATTTTTAGATTAACATACTCTTTGATGCTAAAAAAATTAAACTCGTCTCTCGGACATTGGTTGCTACTCCTCACTCTCTCGATGGTTTGGGGAAGTTCTTTTATATTGATAAAACGAGGCTTAGAGGTTTTCAGTTTTGAACAAGTTGCTGCATTAAGGCTTTTTATTGCCTTCTTATTCCTATCCATAATAGGAAGAAAATTTTATTCTTCTATTCCAACAAAAAAACTCTCACCTTTATTTCTTACAGGATTTATTGGAAACGGGATCCCAGCTTTTCTTTTTGCAAAATCAGGAACCTACCTAGACTCAGGATTGATAGGGATCTTGAATGTATTAACCCCACTTTTCACCCTGATTATTGGATTACTTTTTTATGGATTAAATGTCAAGAGAGAAAACTTTTACGGCATTGCAATAGGAATGATCGGAACCATTTTTTTGCTTTACCCCGAAGTAGAAGTATTAAATAATAAAGCCATAATATATTGCATCATGGTCATTTGTGCAACTGCCTGCTATGGATGGAGCACAAATATTATCAAGGCTTATCTTCAAGACCTAAGCGCCATTCAAATCACTACCTTAACATTTAGCTTCTTAGGACCCTGGGCAGGAGTTTACCTTTACTTTAGTGATTTCGGAATAATTATGCAAGAAAATCCAATTGCATGGAAGAGTTTGGGCTATATAGCAATTTTAGCTATATTCGGGTCTGCGCTATCGGTCATTGTGTTTAATAGATTGGTACAAATGACAGGAACTCTTTTCGCTACTTCTTGTACTTATTTAATTCCTATTGTAGCAATTCTATGGGGAGTACTTGACAAAGAGACTATTACTACACATCATTTGATAGGTTTTCTTATTATTGCAAGCGGGATATATCTAGTAAACAAAAGAAATTAAAGCATTTTGTCAGTTCATTTTAATTCCCTAATTTTGCAGACCAAATACGTTTTTTAAAAACTAAACTATAGCAGATGTACGCAATTGTAGAGATAGCAGGGCATCAATATAA
>TARA_Y100000385_G_scaffold291716_1_pt1 | contig 16787 bp, 11 predicted proteins | sample TARA_Y100000385 | Tara Oceans TARA_Y100000385 (sample SAMEA2620980) | marine metagenome | biome: marine biome (ENVO:00000447); feature: surface water layer (ENVO:00002042); material: "saline water (ENVO:00002010), including plankton (ENVO:xxxxxxxx)" | depth 5 m
TAATACCGAGTTTAGTCGTATGGTTGAACACAACGGAGGCTTAGGATATAATTATAATAACAGTCCCAAAAATCATAAGCCTTTTAGTAAAATTAAGTTTATCAAAAAGTCAAAATACTTGAGACTTATAAAGGACTTTAATTTTTATTTGCTCCCGAAAACTATTTCGATGCGAACTGACTTCAATAAATCGTATTCAGAAACGAAAATGCGAAATATCGCCGGTTTAAATACTACCCAAGCCATCAATATTATTGAACCAGATACCATGTTCAATAAGTTATTTAACCTAACACAGAATTACAATCTCAAGTTCGATCTAACCAAAAGTTTAAAATTAAATTTTTCATCTAATACTAGATCTATTGTAGACGAGCCAGAGGGGAAAATTGATACTCAACAAGAAAGAGATGCTATAAGAGATAGTATTTTATCTTTTGGGCGACCTACAATGTATCACCACCAATTCGACGTCAGATATTCTCTACCTATTAATAAGTTCCCTCTTACTGATTGGATTAGTTTGACCATTAATTATGATGGAACCTATGATTGGAACGCTGGTTCAAGGGCTTTAATAAACGATTCTATTAATTTAGGAAATACTATCCAAAATTCTAATAAAAAAAGAATTAATGGTCAATTAAATATGAAAACCTTGTACAACAAGGTGCCTTTTTTTAAGAAATTAAATTCTCCATCTAGCAAAGGACAAGTTAGAAAAAGCGGCCCAAAAAGTCGTCAGAGCTCTAAGTCAGACTCTAAAGCCAAAAATCCTAAAATAGAACAGAATTCTAAGGATCAAAAAAAACAATCCGAAAACGAAGACGAGGAAAAGGAAAAGATGAATGTATTAGTGAAAGCTATTGAGCATGGATCAAGAATGCTTCTTTCGGTAAAAAATATTACTTTAAGTTATGATGAAACCAACGGAACTATGATTCCCGGGTTTCTCCCCCAATCTGGATTTATGGGTTTTGAAGAGAGGTTTGATGTGTCTTCTGCTCCAGGATGGAGGTTTTTGTTAGGAGATCAATTTAATATGAGGCCCTTGCTCGTAGATAATAATTGGATTACTTCAGATACACTTTTGAATCAGCAATATACAACCCAATTTACATCTAGGTTGAATTTTAGATCCACCCTTGAACCCATTCGAAAGTTAAGGATTCAATTAACTGCTCAAAGAACCGAAAATAAAAATAAATCCGAAACATATCGCAATATGGCTGGTCTTGAATCGCCCATATTTGAATCCCTAAATCAAAATGAGAGCGGAAGTTTTACTATGTCTTTCTTGGCTATCAGAACTTCTTTTAGACCCATGAATTTAAACTCTTCAGAAACCTTTGATGATTTTAGAAATATGAGATCGGAAATTTCAAGATATATGGCTAACATGTATGGATTAGATGTTGATCCATTATCCACTTATCAATATGGTTTGGGACCAAGTTCTCAAGAAGTTTTGATTCCAGCATTCATGGCTGCCTATTCCGGAAAGAGCGCTTCAGCGCAAACACTAAATAAATTTCCAGCTATACCTATGCCAAATTGGACCGTTAAATACGATGGTTTGATAGATATTCCATGGGTTAAAAAAAGATTTAAGACGATTACTATTTCACATGGATACAGTGCCACTTATTCTGTGAATTCCTTCCAGACTAACCTTTTTTATGGTGCCCTTAACACTCCTCGTTCTGGAACAATAGAATCTAATCCTGAGAATTTCGATACAAACGGAAATTATCTTACTGAGTACCAAATGCAAACTGTCAATATCAGTGAACAGTTTAACCCCTTAATTAAGCTCGATGTAACGCTCAATAATAGTTTAACCACTAGAATGGAGTTTAGTAAAGATAGGCAAGTATCTTTAAGCTTAAATAATAATCAAATTCAAGAGCAATCAGGGAAGAGTTTTACTCTTGGGATAGGCTACCGATTGACAGATTTTGAAATCAATCTTTCTACCGCAAGAGGAAATAAAACTTTTTCGTCTAATTTAGATTTGAATATGGATGTTTCGGTTAGGAAAACTGCTTCTGCAATTAGAAGTCTGGAGGAAAATACACATCAGCCGGTTAGTGGTAGTACTGATGTGTCAATCAAGACTTCGGCCGATTATGTTTTGAGTGAGCGTATCAATATTCAGTTATTTTATGATCGAATTGTTAAGAAGTATGAAGTTGCAAATTCCTTTGATACAGTAAATAGTAGTTTTGGAATTAAACTCAGGTTTTCTTTTGGTAGCTAAGATTAATATTTAATTGCGACCAAAATAAGTTTTGTTTTAATATTACTTAAATATCCTAGTCATGAAATAGATGATTAAATTTTTCATCTAAAAAAATTAATAAGTCTACCAAAGATTTATTGTCATACAAAACTACTACACTCTACATTTTTTTCAATATATATTCATTTATATCTGAGGCTTTTTTTTAAAAAGAACTTGTATATTTAACAAAATTTATAAATAACAAAACTTTGATTATGAAAAAATTGCTTAATTATTTCTCTATTATTTTACTGATAAGCCCCCCAATGCTAAATTCACAGACACTTCTGTCTGAAAATTTTGAACAGGGTATGGACGCATGGACTACAGTTGATTCTGACGGAGATGGAAATACTTGGCTTGTTGCCAACTATGCAGATGATCAAAGTAATGTAATTATTTCTCAATCTTGGACCGAGGGTGTAGTTCTAACTCCCGATAATTGGCTAATTTCAGAGTCTATGGATTTTTCTAATGTAAGCAATCCTAATCTTTTTTGGAAAGTTAAAGCCCAAGACCCGCTTTGGGCAGATGAAAATTATACTGTATATGTTTCTACTTCTTCTGATATCAATACTCTAGAGTCTTCTGAAATTTCATTCAATGAAGTTATTGGTGTATCTAATGGAGAATATATGAATAGAGTTTTAGATTTATCTTCTTTTGTCGGTGAAGCAAGTGTTTTTGTTGCATTTAGACATCATGATGTAACTGATATGTTTAATATGAATATTGATGAAATTATAGTGGCGGATGTTGTCGGAGATAATGTAGACGTATCTATTTCTTCATCCGTTTATAACACGATTACAAGTCCTAATTCTTCTGCTCAGTTTACTTTTGATGTAACAAGTTTTGGTGCTGGACAATTGTCAGATTTTGTTTTTGAGTACACAATAGATGGACAAACAACATCACTTTCAAGTTCATCTAGTATAGAATTAGGCGAATCCTCATCTTTCAGTTTTGACCTGACTCTTGGAGATTATTCTGTTAGTGTACAGGTTTTAAATTCTACTGGAGAGCTTATTTCTGAGACAATGGATTTTAGCCTTTCTGTCGTACCTCCCGTTCCTAACTTTTCTCTTACTGATACCTATGGAAATCAACATGACTTGTACGAAACTATTGAAAAAGGTGATGTAGTTCTTTTAGATTTTATGGCTTCATGGTGTGAGCCATGTTTGACATCAACTCCCGAAATTAATTCTCTTTGGGAAGATTATGGAGAAGGTCAATCAGGTTTTCAGACTTATGCCATTACAACAGAATCTTCTGATAATAATTCAGTGATGAATAATCTTGGTTGGGGTGGTTTTTATCCCAAGTTTTCCTTTTCTAATCAAGGATATAATTTATATGCTCACTATAATACCTTATTCGGAAGTGGTGGGATCCCTCTATTTGTTTTGATTTGTCCGGATGTAGATAATCCAGGTTTTTCTGATGTAACTTTCTCACTTGTTGGTTGGGCCGATGGCGGGCAGTCTCAGAATGATGTAGATAATGCTATATTGGCTTGTGACCCTTCACTAGACATTCAATTAGAAACCTCTGGTGAATCTCTTATGGTTTATCCGAATCCCTCAGCATCTGATGTTTTTATCCAAATTGATATAATCGAGGCTAAAGAAGTTAATATTGAAGTGGTCAATATTTTGGGTGATGTAGTCCATATTTATTCTCAAAGACACAATCCAGGTTTGACAGATATTCAGTTGCCCTCTGAAAAATGGTCCAATGGCATTTATTATATAAATATGCTAATTAACAATGAAAGAATTTCTAGAAAATTAGAAATTATTAAATAATTAAATTTGTATCTAGTGTTAAATTAAATCATAAAACATATGAACAGGTTAGTTTTATTCTTCGTTCTTTCTTCATTTCCTTTTTTGATGTGTTCTGCACAATTACCATCCGGATCCACTGCACCAAATTTTATAATTACAGATGTTAATGGGGAAGTACATAATTTATATGAGATTTTAGATTCTGGAAAGTCTGTATTATTAGATTTATTTGCGGTTTGGTGTGGACCTTGTTGGACTTTTGCAGAAATGGGAGTCTTTGAAGATTTTAATGAAACCTACGGAAATTCAATTGTTGCCATAGCTGTAGAAGCAGATCCTTCTACTCCTGCAGACTATCTTGATGGTGGTGGAAATTCCATTGGTGATTGGACTGAGTTGATTGGTTACTCGCTTGCTAATGATGATTTTATAGGAGATGATTATCAACTCTCTTTTTATCCTACAATTTATTTAATTTGCCCTGACCGTACTGTGAATCAAATTGGTCAAACTTCTCCCCAGGGAGGATACTGGAATGTTCCATCTCTTGCTCAAGAGGTATTTCAGTACACATGCGAATCTATAGAAGGAGTAAATGGTAATATTCAATCCTATAATTCGGAACTCAATTTCTGTGGACAAGAGAAAATAGAGCCAATTGTGAGTATATCCAACTCAGGATCTGAAGTTATAACGTCTTGCACTGTAGAAACAATTTTTGATGGAGAAGTTATCAGTTCTACAGATTGGAATGGATTTCTTCCTTATTTAGCTACTGAACAAGTTGTTTTAGACGAGATTTCTGGAAGTTTATTAAATGTTACATTTAATATCTATGTAGATGGTGATGTTCTTGAATCAGATAACAGTATTTCCGTTCAATTTATTCCGTCTCTCCAATCTCATGGTTTTGTTAATGTAGAGGTTAATACAGATTTTTATCCAAGCCAGACTTCATGGGAAATCAAAAATTCTTCAAACCAGGTTGTTGCTTTTATGTCTTATGAAGGAGAGGATTCAGGTGGTGGCCCAAATGCAGGTGCTGAACTTAACCATTCGGTTACTTTAGAACAAGATTGTTATACATTTAAGGTGATGGATTCCGAAGGAAATGGCCAACCTTCTTTTTCTGCACCCGGATATACCCAAGCCGGCTCTGTCTTAGTCACAGATGCCAATGGATTAGAATTAATGAGTATTTCAGGTGATTGGGGTTCGATGCAGTCTGTTGATTTTGAGGTTTCCTTAGGCTTAGAAATAGATGATGATCTGCATTCATCGTTATATTTATTTCCCAATCCTGCTTCGTTAAATTCCGCTTTAAAATTTAAATTACCCGATTCAAATAAATTATTTATTAAAGTTGTTAATCTTATGGGACAAACTGTTTTTTTTCGCAAAGAAATTTTGTCTGCAGGAGAGCATGAAATTCAATTTCCTATAGCTCAATGGAGTCCAGGAGTTTATCATGTAACAACTTTTTTGGGTAATGAATCATACTGTAATAGATTGGTCATTATTGATTAGTTTAATCATAATAAATTGATATTTTGAGTTATTAAGATTTTATTCAATATTATATAATTAAAAAAAAAAGCACTTATGAAACTACATTTACTTACATATTTTTCTCTTATAGGTTATACTTTATTCTCTCAATCACTTTACATTAATTCACAGGAATATTATTTCTCTCCATTCGGAGAACAATGTTATTCTGAGCTGGATGTTACAAATGTTAGCTCTCAAGATATAAGCGTAAATATCACCCGAACTGTAACAACCGACATCTCTAATTATTTCTGTTGGGGCATTACTTGTTATATTCCAAATAGTGATGAAGTTTTCACCACCAATACTCCTGTGTTAATTCCGGCTGGAGAAACTCTTTCTGGAGCCGATTCTTTTAAAGGCTACGTGAATAATTTACCCGAAGAATCTAGCTTGGTAGTCAACTATTGTTTTTGGATAGATGGTATTCCAGATGATGAGATTTGCATCGATTTAACATATACAAACAAAGAGATGTATACATCTTTGCCTGAAATCTCTATTTTTCCTGAAATTTTTCCTAACCCAGCGGTCAATGAACTTACAATTATAGCTAATGAAGGGTTTAAGTCAGAGTTTCTATTGTTCGATATGCTTGGTAATAAAGTACTTTATAAAAATATACAGAATTCAACTATTATCAATGTAAGTTCTCTTGAGTCTGGTATTTATTTCTATTCTTTTTGTACTCAAGGAAAAGTATCCAAGGTTCAGAAGCTCGTGATCTCCAATTAGCCTATCCACTTGAGATAGTATTAATCATGAAAATTTCACTACTACTGATTTTTGGGGTGTTAAGTATGACACTTTTATCCCAGTCACTTTCGATCAATCCTCAAAACTATTATTATGCAGAAACAGGAGAGACTTGTTCAGCGAATTTTACTGTAACAAACATAAGTGAGGAAGATCTTGATGTTGTTGTGGTTAGGTTTATGGATGAATATGACATTACTACATATTTTTGCTGGGGTCCTACTTGCTATACTCCATCTTCATATTTTTCTACAACTCCGATAACAATTCCTGCTGGGCAAAGTTTTGACGGATTTTCTGGCTATGTACAAGGTATCCCTGAGGAATCCAATTTTCTGATTAATTACTGTTTTTATCCTGAAGATCAACCTTTAGACAGAGTTTGTGCTGCAATAAATTTCACTTCCATAGGTTTGTCTGTTTTTAATATAGATGACTCGAGTGTGTATCCTAATCCTGTTAATGATTACTTATATATAGATTCTCATGGTGCTTTTAATTTTAATTTATATAACTTAATTGGTAATGTAGTTTTTTCTCAAAGTTCTGTTGGACATACACGATTAGATATTTCTAGTTTTCAGTCTGGTATATATTTTTATTCTTTGGCTAGCATGAGTAGTAATAAAGAATTACAAAAGCTCGTGATCGCTCATTAATTTATACATAATTTATTTTAAGGAGCTTTCGGCTCCTTTTTTTTACTCAAATCTTTCTAATTCGAACACAATCCTTACTTTTGCTAATACTCAAACATAACTGTTATGAAGGTATCATATAGCTGGATCAAAGAATACATAAATGTGAATCTAAGCCCTAAAGACTGTGCAAAAGTTCTTACTGACACTGGTTTAGAGGTAGAAGGAATCCGTGAATTTGAAAGTGTTAAAGGTGGTCTAAAGGGTTTAATTGTTGGTGAGGTTCTTACTTGTGAAGCCCACCCTAATGCCGATCGATTGAATAAAACTAGTGTTGATATAGGATCTGAAGTTCTTGATATTGTCTGTGGTGCACCCAATGTAGATGTAGGGTTAAAAGTAGTAATTGCTCCTGTAGGAAGTGTTTTGTGGGATAGCGATGGAAATTCCTTTAAGATTAAAAAAGGAAAAATAAGAGGTGAAATATCTAAAGGAATGATCTGTGGTGCTGACGAAATAGGAATGGGTGATTTTAGTAATAGCATTATGGTTTTAGATAGCAAAGCAGAAGTAGGATCAAATGTTAGTTCTCACTTTCGATTAGAATCAGATACTATTTTTGATATAGGATTAACTCCAAACCGTTCTGACGCGTTGGGGCATATGGGCGTAGCTCTTGATCTAAGAGCTGGTCTAGCCGCTCAGGGGAGAAAGCTGGTTCTAAATTCTCCCTCCGTCGATGCTTTCAATATAAATCGTATCGAAAAATCTATAAAAGTAGTAGTGGAGGATTATGATGCATGTCCTAGATATGCCGGGATATGTATCTCAGGACTCATTGTCAAAGAATCTCCAGAGTGGATTCGAAGAAGATTGGTCTCGATAGGTTTGACCCCACAGAATAATCTTGTTGATATCACTAATTACGTTATGCATGAGACTGGAAATCCATTACATGCTTTTGATGCAGACAAAATTAAGGGTAATAAGATTTTCGTTAAAAAGTTATCAAAAGAAACTAAGTTTACCACCCTTGACAAGGTTGAACGAAATTTACATCCAGATGATCTAACGATTTGTAATGAAGAGTCAGCTATGTGTTTGGCAGGAGTCTACGGTGGGCTAGATTCAGGGGTTACAGAAAAGACAAGTTCTATATTTTTAGAAGGGGCATTTTTTAATCCCATATCAATCAGAAAAAGTGCCAGACGACATGGGTTAAATACAGATGCATCTTTTCGATTTGAACGTTCGGTAAATCCAGACACTATATTATGGTCACTAAAGAGAGCTGCATTGATGATACAAGAGTTTGCTGGGGGGTATCTGAGTTCTGAACTTATTGATATTTATCCCAAGCCAATCTTACCCACAGAGGTTGAATTTTCATTCAAGAAATGTGATGAACTTATTGGCGAAGAACTTGATCGAGATTCTATAAAAGAAATTCTACATCATTTGGAGATAATTATAGTTGAAGAGAGGGCTGATTTGCTTAAGTTATCTGTTCCCCCCTACAGAACTGATGTTCAGAGAGAGGTTGATGTAATCGAAGAAGTTTTAAGAATTTATGGCTATAATAATATTTCGATATCAGGAAGAATAAATGCTTCTCTGTCCATTGTACCTAAGCCTGATATTCATAAAGTTCAGGAAAAAGTTTCCAATTTATTGAGTGACAACGGTTTTTATGAAGCCATGAGTAATTCTCTTACAAAAGGCTCACATATCCAAGGTTTTCAGGCATTCAATGCAGATTCTCAAGTTGTGCTCTTAAATCCTCTAAGTCAGGACTTAAATGCTTTGCGCCAATCTCTTCTTTTTGGTGGTTTAGAAAGCATTGCTTTTAACTTAAATAGAAAAACAGCAGATGTTTTTTTGTATGAATTTGGCAAAATATATAATTGTTACGGGGATGAATTTGTGGAAGAAAGACAGTTAGCCCTTTGGATGACCGGGAATAAACAAGAAGAGAATTGGAATGTCGGTGCGCAAAAAGTAGACTTTTTCTACATGAAGGGAATAGTGCAAAAGCTTCTTCAGAAATTAGGTCTTCAGCACGGGATGACAATTAGTATATCTAAATCCAAGCTTTTTCAAGACGGAGTTATTTATAAGTCACGCAATCAGAAAATTGCTGAAATAGGTTTATTGAGAAACAGCTTGCTGAGAAAAAATGGTATTAAGCAAGAGGTCTTTTACGCAGAACTAAATTGGGATATAATAATTCAGATTTACAAAGACCAAAAAATAAAACACAAAGCAGTTTCAAAATTTCCCTCGGTGCGTCGAGATTTAGCTCTTTTAATGGGCAAAGAAGTCTCTTTCTCGGAGATTAAAAATATTGCTTTTCGAACTGAAAAGCACCTCCTGAAAGAAGTAAAACTTTTTGATGTTTATAAAGATGCTAAATTATTAGACGGAAAAAAATCATATGCACTAAGTTTTACCTTTAGAGACGAAAACAAGACCCTTGTAGATAAAGTAGTAGACACTTCGATATTAAAAATATTTAAATCTTTAGAGCAGCAACTTAATGTAGAGCTTAGAGATGGAGTCTTATAGTTTTTATCAATACAGTGATTATTGTATAACATGAATACTTATGGAAGAAAAAAATGTAAATTGTTCGTTTTGCGGTCGCTCTAAGCAAGAGACTGATGTTTTAATTGCGGGAACTACCGGGCACATCTGTAATCTTTGTATCGCTCAAGCCCATGAAATTATTTCTGAAGAAACAGAACACAAAGAAAGGGAAGATTTGGTCAAAGAATTTACAGTGCTTAAGCCAATGGAAATTAAAGACCATTTGGATCTTTTCGTGATTGGCCAAGATCACGCAAAGAAAGTGCTTGCTGTTTCGGTTTATAACCATTACAAGCGAATCCTTCAGGAACGAAATTTAGAACAAGAGGTGGAAATTGAAAAGTCTAACATCATGATGATAGGGAAAACTGGGACGGGAAAAACACTTCTTGCCCGTTCTATTGCAAAAATGTTAAATGTCCCTTTTACTATTGTAGATGCAACTGTTCTCACCGAAGCAGGATATGTTGGAGAAGACGTGGAAGGTATTTTATCTCGACTACTGCAAGCTTGTGATTATGATGTAGATCTCGCCGAACGGGGGATTGTATTTGTTGATGAAATTGATAAGATCGCCAGAAAGAGTGATAACCCATCTATCACAAGAGATGTGTCAGGTGAAGGTGTTCAGCAGGCCATGCTCAAATTGTTGGAGGGTACAGTTGTCAATGTTCCTCCCCAAGGAGGGAGGAAACATCCCGATCAAAAGTATATAAAGTTAGACACAAAAAACATTTTGTTTATATGTGGGGGAGCCTTCGATGGAATTGAAAGGCACATTCGTAATAGAATGAACACTAATTCATTAGGTTTTGGTAATAAACCTGAAGATCAGATAGACGAAGAAAACATACTTAAGTATGTGAGTCCTCAAGACGTTAAAAGTTTTGGAATTATTCCAGAACTTATCGGAAGGCTTCCTGTTTTAATCCATCTCGATCCATTGGATAAGCGTGCTTTACGGAGTATACTTACAGAACCTAAAAATTCGATTATCAAACAGTACAGAAAATTATTTGAGATAGATGATATAGTTCTTAAAATTGATGATGAGGTTTATGAATTCATAGTTGGTAAGGCAGATGATTTTGGCCTCGGGGCCCGAGGCCTTCGTTCTATTTGTGAGGCAATTATGGTAGATGCGATGTTTGAATTGCCTTCTTCTAACGAAAAAGAATTTCTTGTTAGCTTAGTTTATGCTCAGGAAAAGCTATCAAAAAATAAACTTAGGCAGCTTCGCGCAGTCAGTTAAATGATTGGTATGTATCATAAAGTTCTAATTAGTTTGGGTTCAAACATGGGCAATAGAAAGGAGAATATCAACCAAGCCATTCAATCCATTCAATTGAGATTAGGTGGTATTCTAGCTCAGTCGCCTCTCTATCAGTCTCCCTCATGGGGCTATGAAGATAATAGTTATTTTAATAACATATTGTGTTTGTCTTCTTCAATGCAGCCTTTGGAATTGATGGAGATTCTTTTACAGATTGAATTGATTCAGGGGAGAAAAAGAAAGCAGACTGAGGGATATCTCGCAAGAACAATTGATATAGATATAGTCCTGATTGAGGGCTTGGTGATTGATCATCCTAAATTAAAGGTTCCTCATCCACGAATGCATTTAAGACGTTTTGTCTTAAAGCCCGCAGTAGATATTGCTCCTGATTGGATACATGAATTGAAATTCCAAAGTTTGTCAGAATTATTAATACAATGTAAAGACGACTCTAAAATTAAGCAAGTTGGATAAATATCCTTACCTCGTTGTTGAGGGAAATATTGGCTCAGGAAAAACCAGTCTGGTTAAGTTGCTTAGTTCGCATCTAAATGTGCATACTTTTTATGAAGAATTTTCTGATAATCCTTTTCTTCCTAAATTTTACACGCAGCCAGATAAATATGCTTTCCCATTAGAATTGTCTTTTCTGGCAGAAAGATACCAACAGCTTAAATCCGAGTTGAATACCAAAGATTTATTTTACAGCAATATTATTTCTGATTATTATTTTTACAAATCTTTAATTTTTGCACAAATTAATCTTAAAGAGGATGAATACTTACTTTACAAAAAATTATTTCATATTATTCATAGCAATCTCCCAGAACCAAACTTGTTGGTTTATTTATATTCTGATGTAGAACGTTTAAAGGAAAATATTTTAGGTCGTGGGCGTTCATATGAAAAAGATATTTCTGAAATATACTTATCTAAAATTAATAATGGTTATTTTAATTTTTTAAATCAGCAAAACAAATTTCCAGTTTTAGTTATTAACGTAACAAATATTGATTTTGTGAACCAAAAAGAGGATCTAGATAAGATTATCTCATCATTAAAAGGAACTTATGAAAAAGGAGTGCATCAAATTGACTTATAATTGAATACATTTTTTTACATTTGCTAAAATAACCGTCTTATTGATTATTATTAATCGTCATAGTAAAAAATTACTTTAAAAATTAAAACATGATTAAATTAAAGAAATTGGCATTTGTATCTTTATTTCTAGGATTCAGTGCTTTAGCACAAGACACAGGTTTAAAAGGAATCCTTTTGAACGATGCTTCCTTTGGAGTAAGCATGGGAAGCTATAGTTTTACTAGCACCCCTTCTGATATAGGAATGGGTTTTGCTTTGAATTATACCAAAAACTTCAGTTCTGCATTCGGATTACAAGGATCTTATGTTTCTGGAATGTTAACAGATGGTGCTGATGAGGCTACTGAAATGAATTTCACAGGTTTTGCCTTGAATGGAATTTTGAATATTTCTAATCTTTCGGTGAACAAAAGTGAAGATTGTAAATCATTTTATTACCTCACATTTGGATTCGCTTCTTTAACAGATGACGCTGATTCTGAGACTGAGTATTTTAGCCCAAGAACTGGACTTGGAATGAAAACAAATATAAAGAATAATCTCGACATAGATTTATCATTCGTATATGGGACTGGGACAATTGGAGATTATGTTATGCCTTCTTTAGGTTTAAATTATAGATTTATGAAGAAAGATGTGTCTGCAGAATGGAACAATCCATTAGAGGCTATGTATGGTGATATTGCTTCAGTAAAGTCAGATTTAGAAGGCTTATCTACAGACACCGATGGAGATGGAGTTTCTGATGCTTTCGATACAGAACAAAACACTCCTAGAGGAGTAGCAGTTGATGGAAAAGGGAATGCATTAGATGTAGATATGGATGGTGTTGCGGATTATGCAGATGAAGATCCATTTACCCCCCGTGGAGTTCAAGTGGATGCAAATGGACGTGAGTTAGATAGTGACAAAGACGGAGTAGCCAATTCTATAGATATTGAGCCAAATACTGAAGCTGGAGCTACGGTAAATTTCCAAGGTAAAGAAATACGAGGTGCAAAAGGTGCTTTTATGCCTGCAATTTATTTTGATTTTAACTCATCTAAAGTTTCCTACGCTAACTATGAAAGACTTGCTGCTGTTGCAGCTTTGTTACAAGCAAATCCTAACTATAAATTACGAGTAATTGGCTATGCAGACTCTTTCGGTAATTCATCAAATAATAATAAAGTTGCTTTAAGAAGAGCGAATGCTGTTGTTGAAGCACTTAATACTATGTTTAATATTGATGGATCTCGTTTGACTGCAGAGTCTAAAGGTGAAGATGCTCCATTGGCCAACGAATCGATGAAAGTGACCGAAACAACTGCTGATGGTCAAGTGATTTCAAACAGCCTTACTAGAATGAATAGACGCGTTGAGTTTGTGATTAATTAAATTTATATCTCAAAAAAAAAGATAATAAAATCCCTTTTGACAACGAAAGGGATTTTTTATGCCTTAATATTTTGATGTCTCTTGAAAAAGTCCCACATGATAATTCCTGCACTGACAGAAATATTTAAAGAATGTTTTGTTCCTAGTTGTGGTATCTCAATACATTTATCACAGATATCTAATACATTTTGCTGAACTCCTCTAACTTCATTTCCAAACACTAGAGCTATTTTGCCTATACTAGAATGCTCGTAAGAGGTTAGAGAAATACTATTTTCAGCTTGCTCTACAGCGATACAGTTATACCCTCTATTTTGAAGATCTTGGACGCAGTTTAAACTTTTTTCAACATACTCCCATTCTACCGAATCTGTAGACCCTAGTGCAGTCTTCTGAATATCTCTATGAGGGGGTTGAGCAGAAATGCCACAAAGGAATATTTTTTCAATCAAGAAAGCGTCGGCTGTTCGAAATACCGAACCAATATTATTGAGGCTACGAATATTATCTAGTACTATTATAAGGGGAAGTTTAGTGGCTATTTTGAAATCTTCTAAACTTAGTCGATTTAGTTCACTATTTTTTAGTTTTCGCATCAGTGTATCAGGGAGAATTAATATATTAGTCTATCATTGAAATCTATAGCAAATTAATCATTATAAAATAAATTCTCTTGGCAAAAGCAGTCAAAATAAATAAAGAAACTCCTTTGATGAAGCAATATAATGCGATAAAGTCAAGGTATCCCGATGCAGTACTCTTGTTTCGTGTGGGAGATTTCTATGAGACTTTTGGAAAAGACGCTGTTAAGGCTGCAGGAATTTTAGGTATTGTGTTAACCAACCGAGCCAACGGTAGTTCAAAAATTGAATTGGCTGGTTTCCCTCATCATTCCCTAGACACCTATTTGCCTAAGTTGGTTCGTGCAGGTTGTAGAGTAGCCATCTGCGATCAGTTGGAAGACCCTAAGAAAACCAAAACTATAGTAAAGAGAGGAATTACTGAATTGGTTACTCCCGGGGTTTCTTACAATGATAAAACTCTAGAGCAGAGATCCAATAATTTCTTGGCTTCCTTACATATAAAAAAAAATAATATCGGAATTGCATTCCTGGATGTTTCTACAGGTGAGTTTCTGGCCGCCCAGGGTAATTGGGATTATATAAATAAGTTATTGCAAAGTTTTTCTCCCTCCGAGGTTATTTATCAAAAGCAACACAAAAGCCAATATAAAGAGCAGTTTGCAGATAGCTTCTTTAGTTTTACCCTTGAGGATTGGGTTTTTACCGAGACCTATGCAAAGGAACTATTGCTAAATCATTTTGGAACTCAATCCTTAAAAGGTTTCGGGGTAGAAGAACTAGATTTAGGAACTATTGCAGCTGGTGCCGCACTTCACTATCTCAGCGAAACTCAGCATAATAAGGTGGGCCATATAACACATATCAATCGAATTTCGGAGGATCGCTATGTGTGGATGGATCATTTTACCATTCGGAATTTAGAAATTCTTCAAGCTAACGGTATTCAGGGTATTTCTTTATTAGATGTTTTAGATCAAACGATATCCCCAATGGGCTCGCGAGCACTTCGAAGATGGATGGTGCTTCCTCTCAAAGAGAAGGATTCTATTCAAGACCGTTTAAACATTGTAGACTGTTTGTCTCGAGACAGTCAAATAGCAGGAGAGCTTGCGCATGAAATTAAGAAAATTGGAGACCTTGAAAGACTCATTTCTAAAGTCGCTACAGGACGAATATGTCCTCGTGAAGTAGTGCACTTGAAACGTGCCTTAACTGCCTTGGTTCCTATTATAGATTCTTGCTCCTCCTCTGGTAATAAAAGTTTACAAGATCTAGCTTCAAAGATTGATCCATGTCTTTCAATTCGAGAAAAAATTGAACAAATCCTACAAAATGACGCCCCTGTCCAAATTGTAAAGGGAAACGTGATTGCCCCGGGAGTCTCTCAAGACTTAGATGAATTGAGAGATTTGTCCAGTTCTGCCAAGGATTATTTGGAGCTAATTCGAGTCCGAGAGACAGAACGAACTGGAATTCCGTCTTTAAAAATTTCCTTTAATAATGTATTTGGCTACTTCTTGGAAGTTCGAAATTTACACAAGGATAAAGTTCCTGAAGAATGGATTCGAAAGCAAACACTTGTTAATGCAGAAAGATATATCACTGAGGAGTTAAAAGAGTTAGAGGTTAAAATACTCAGTGCTACTGAAAAAATCTTGGCGCTAGAGAATTCTCTTTTTGATGCCCTTATTCTTTCATTGATGGAGGTGGTTCCTAGAGTTCAAATAAATTCCCAGCTTATTGCTCGTATAGATGTTTTGCTGTCATTCTCCAAATCAGCTATTGAAAATGGATATGTGAAGCCAGAACTGAATGACAGTTTTGTCCTCAATATTCAAGATGGACGACATCCTGTGATTGAGAAACAACTTCCTCCCGGAAATTCTTATATTTCTAATGATGTGTATCTAGACAAAAATTCTCAACAAATCATTATGATTACGGGACCAAATATGTCTGGAAAATCTGCTATTTTAAGACAAACCGCATTGATTGTTCTCATGGCGCAAATGGGTTCTTTTGTTCCTGCTAAGTCAGCTTCATTAGGTATAACAGACAAAATATTTACACGTGTGGGTGCCTCTGATAATATTTCCTCTGGAGAATCCACTTTCATGGTTGAAATGAACGAAACTGCCAATATTCTCAATAATATCTGTGATCGTAGTTTAATTTTATTAGACGAAATAGGAAGAGGAACAAGTACCTACGACGGGATTTCTATCGCATGGGCTATAGCTGAGTATCTTCATCAAAGTAAATTTAAGGCAAAAACTCTTTTCGCTACCCATTACCATGAACTAAATGAAATGACAGAGAGTTTTGATCGGATTAAAAACTTTAATGTTTCTGTAAAAGAAATAGATAAAAAAATACTTTTTTTGCGGAAGCTAAAGCCTGGAGGATCTGCCCACAGCTTTGGGATCCATGTGGCTAAGATGGCTGGAATGCCAAGTGAGTTAATCAGAAGAGCTAACGATATGCTCTTAAAGCTCGAGAAATCACATTCCTCTGTCGCACTCAGTGGAAAAGTGAAAGCCATTGCTGAAGACCCAAATTTGCAGTTGAGTTTTTTTCAATTAGATGATCCTGTATTAGAGCAAGTGAAAGACGAAATTATTCGGACAGACATCAATACACTGACCCCAATAGAAGCTATGATCAAACTCAATGAAATCAAGAAAATGATAGGTGTGTAATAGGATTAATCAAGCGGTTATTAAAATATTACTCTTTTGCTTTGTTGTCTATGAAAAGTACTTATATTTGCATCCTATTCTAAATGAGAGTTACTTGCGAGTGTAGCTCAGGGGTAGAGCATCACCTTGCCAAGGTGAG
>TARA_Y100000385_G_scaffold74666_1_pt1 | contig 16778 bp, 15 predicted proteins | sample TARA_Y100000385 | Tara Oceans TARA_Y100000385 (sample SAMEA2620980) | marine metagenome | biome: marine biome (ENVO:00000447); feature: surface water layer (ENVO:00002042); material: "saline water (ENVO:00002010), including plankton (ENVO:xxxxxxxx)" | depth 5 m
CATTTATCAAGCTGTATGTGCGGCATGTTCAGGTGGAAGCTTTCCCACAACCCCAGGTGTAATCTCTCCAACAAACCTATCTTCTAATTGCAATTTAGGAGTTATAAAAATTGACTTTGAAACCTCTGTAACAGCAGACGCCTCCATTGATTACGAATCTGACGTGGATACTCTTTGTGATAATTTGAGAGTATCATTCACGAACAACTCACTAAATGCGAATCAATTTTTTTGGAATTTTGGCAATGGGCAAACCTCGACGGGAAAGGAGCCAACGGTTATTTTCACCAAAGGGACATATACAATAAAGTTAGTAGCTACAGACACGGTTTGTGATATATCTGATAGCACTTCTTTAACCATTAACCATGACCAAGGCTTATTTCCAACAGCTGATTACTCGACTGAATATTTTTCATGCGATAGAGAGTTTAAGGTGACTTTTTTTAATGAAAGTGATGGCTCCCAGAAGCATGAATGGCACTTTGCAGATGGATCGATTCAATTGGGAGATACTGTTATTTTTAACTTTAGCAATCCAGGGACATTTGAAACGGAACTCATTGCCTATGACACAACATGTGGAACATCTGATACAATTTTTAAATCAGTGACTTTTGACCCTGACTGGCCAGGCCCAGACGTTACTGTATCACCAGACACGTGTAAAGATGGTCGAGTTCGAGTTGATGTAAATTACGGTGCAGATACAGCAAACTACATATACAAATGGACCTTTGAAAATGGGATCACTGATACGGGTAAAGTCGCAACATATCGTTTACCAGCGAGTGGCACGTACACGGTTCACTTGGATCTAATCGATACCATTTGTAATGCTGCCTATGGCTATGATTTTACCTCAACCCTTCTAAGAATGGATCAAAGATTGTGGATTCCAAGTGCATTCACACCAAACGGGGATGGAAAAAATGAAAAACTAAAAATTGGTGGTAATAATTGTTTTTCAAATGATCGGTTCGTGATTTTAAATTCATTTGGAAATGTTGTTTTTGAAACCGATGAACCCTTCAAAGAGTTTTGGGATGGTAAAATCGACGGAAAGCCTGCACAACAAGATACCTATGTGTATAGGTTCCAGACTGAAGACGGCTGGGTTTATGGATATGTCAGTCTTATCTATTAATTCCCACTTGAAAGACCCCAAAACCTATAATTTGGATTTTACTTTTTTAAGAACAGCAATAAACTCATCAACCTCTTCCTTGGTGCTGTAACGCGAGAAAGATATCCGGGTACCTCCTGGAGAGCTAATAGCATTCAAAACATGAGAACCTCCGACTGCTCCGCTGCTACAGGCACTACCTCCGGAGCATTGAACCCCATTAATATCTAGTTGAAAGTTGAGCATGCCATTGCTGTGCAAATCCGGATGATAAAAATTTAATACGGTATAAAGGCTTTTATCCAAGTCTCCTGAAAGTCCGTTAAATAGGACTTTTGGAAATTCCGACTTCAATCTATGAATTGCATACTTTTTAACCTCAGAGACTTTAACAACATCTGACGACATATCATCATAACAGAGGTTAAATGCCGCTCCTAAACCAGCGATTCCAATGACATTTTCAGTACCTGCTCTGTGACTCCTTTCTTGTGCACCGCCGAGAATAAATGGCTCACAAATGATACCTTGTCGAACAAAAGCAAAACCTACTCCCTTTGGGCCATGAAATTTATGACCACTACATGCAGCGAAATCGAGTTGAATCATCGATAAATCCAAAGGCAGGTGAGCCATGGTTTGAACAGTATCACTATGAAAATGAGCTCCATGTTTTTTGCAAATTTCAGATAAACCTCGAAGGTCAATGATATTCCCAATTTCGTTATTCGCATGCATTAACGAAACCATAACTTTTTGATCTAATTCAGACTTTTCTTTTAACTCATTCTCTAGCCAATTAATATCATGAACACCGTTGTTATCGTGAGGAATGTAGTGAACCTTACAAAGTCTATTTTGTTTAATGTATTCTGCCACATGCGTAACCGCATGATGCTCTATTTCAGAAGTATATAAATCAGTAATATTGCAATTTTTCACTCCAGATATCAATGCCCAGTTATCTGCTTCCGTTCCACCGCATGTGAAAATAATTTCTGAAGCCTTACAACTTAACCTCGAGGCGATATTTTTTCTTACCGTTTCAACAATTGCTTTGGCTTTTCTACCTTCACTATGAGTACTACTTGGATTGCCAAAGCTCTCCATCGCCTCCATCATAGCTGTTTTAGATTCTTTAGATAAAGGTGTAGTTGCAGCGTTATCGAAATATATACTCATAATATGGCTGTAGAGTTATCTGATGGACAATAAGCGTGGTATTTCATTATTTAACGCCTTAGATGATTTTATTCAATTGATTTACAAAGTTAACTGCCAAGTCGTCAGCTTCTTTCCTACTTTTAGCCTCTGTATAAATTCTAATGATCGGTTCAGTATTTGATTTTCTTAAATGGACCCAATTATCTTCAAAATCTATCTTAACTCCGTCAATTCGGTTCACATTTTCATTTTTGTAATTATCCGCCAATCGATTCAATAGCTCATCGATATCAGTCTTTGGAGAAAGGTCGATTTTTTCTTTTGCCATAAAATAATTTGGATACTTCGCTCTTACAGAAGAGACATTAACGCTACCATTTGCAATCTTTAATTTTGCTAGATAGGTGAGAAATAAAGCGACCCCCACAAGTGAGTCTCTACCGAAATGAAGAGGTGGGTAAATAATTCCACCATTCCCTTCTCCACCAATCTTAGCATTGCATTCCTTCATTTTTTCTACCACATTAACCTCTCCAACTGCTGCTGCAAAATATTGGGATTCACGAGCGCGGGCGACGTCGTTAAGCGCTCTTGAACTGGAGAGATTACTGACACAATTTCCTTTCGATTGGGAAAGAACATAATCTGCAATTGTTACAAGAGTATATTCCTCACCAAACAATTTGCCATTTTCAGAGACAAAAACGAGTCTATCGACATCAGGGTCAACAACAACTCCCAAATCACAATTCGATTGCTTTACTAGATCACAGATATCAAGCAAGTTTTTTTCTAAGGGCTCAGGGTTGTGAGGGAAGTTACCACTGGGTTCACAATACAATAACTCTTGTTTCTCAACACCCAAGGCATTGAGAAGCATGGGGATCGCTATTCCGCCAGTTGAATTAACGGCATCCACAGCAATTTTGAAATCACATTTTTTTATCAAGTTAACATCGACTAAATCTAATTTTAATATCTCATCAATATGTTTTTCAATCGCATTTTCAATAGTTGTTACCGTGCCGAGATCTGAGACTTCGCAATAATGAAAGTCCCTTAATTTAGCATATTCGAGAACTTCTTCTCCATCCATAGCAGACAAAAACTCCCCTTTTGAATTCAAGAGTTTCAGGGCATTCCATTGCACAGGGTTGTGCGATGCTGTGATTACAATACCTCCATGACATTTTTCTAAAGAAACCATCATCTCCACGGTTGGCGTTGTCGATAATCCCAAATCCAAAATATCTATACCCATTAAGGTTAATGTTGAAACTACAAGGTCCTGCACAGCTATACCTGAGGGTCTCGCATCCCTACCCACCGCAATTTTCAATCTTGTATCAGATAAGTTCCCTGATTGTCGCTTTAACCAATTTGAGTATGCAGAGGAATATGACACAATGTCTAATGGTGTTAAATTTTCACCCGATTTACCACCAATAGTTCCTCGAATTCCTGAAATTGATGTAATTAATGACATGTGGTCTTATTTTTGATTTAACCGTTTAAAATTAGTTCATATTCCAAGCACAGAAAAGAAACTTAAAAAATGTTAAAAACTGTTGGAAAACCTGAATGCAAAAGATGCAGGTGACAAAAGTTTCTAACTAGATTGTAGACAGATTAAACGTATTATGAAAGAATCGGAATCAAATTTCTTAATCCTAAAGTTTGAAAAATCTCTCAAGGAGGCTTCTTCCTTATTTTTTGATGTTGATGAATTTGAAGAAATTGCAGATTACTATTTAGAAACTGGTCAACTATCCCAGGCTCTAATTGCGATAAATATGGGCAAAGATCAACATCCATATGCAACAACTTTTGAGGTAAAAAGAGCTAGATATTTTGTTGCAGCACATCAGTTAGACCGTGCTCAAGAAGCCATTGACATAGCCGAAAGCATTGCACCAAATCATCCGGATTTAGACTGGGCCAGAGGCCAATTATTCATTCGCCAGGGTAAACATCAAGAGGCAATTAAGTCTTTAAAGCATGCCCTTCAAAATAGTGAAGATCAATTTCCCATTCAGGCGCATTTAGCAAGCCTATATACTGCTATCGGTGAATTTAATCATGCAATCAAAGTCCTGAAAGCGATGTTGAGAGAGGAACCTAACGATGACCATTTACTCTACATGCTTGCCGCCAATTTTGATATGGCAAACAAAGATGAAAAATCAGTTGAATGGTTTCAAGCATATTTAAATCAATATCCCTACAGTGAAACAGGCTGGTATCATCTTGGAGCCTCTTATTTTCGCCTTAAAAATTTTGATAAAGCAATTGAGGGTTATGAATATGCCCTACTTGTAGATGATAAATTTACCGCCGCTCATTTTGATATAGGGAGAGTACGAGAAGAACTTAAGGAATATTCTCTTGCAATCGAATCTTATAAGAATGCTCTGAAATTTGAGTCCAATGGATACACATGTTATCGATTGGGTATTTGCTTTCAATCTAATAATCAAATCCCTGAAGCTACAGACGCCCTTAAGCAAGCAGTAAAACTTGATGAAGATCTTGATGAAGCATGGATTGAGTTAGCTATTCTTTGTGGAAAGAGTCAAAAACTTTTTGAAGCCACAGAACATGTTAAAAAAGCACTATCATTAGATCCCGAAAATCCTGACTACTATCTGATTGCTTACGACTTATATCAGCGTTTAGGGTTGTTTATAGAAGGTGAAAAAATGCTAAAATTGGTCTTGAAATCTCTTCGCAGTGAAAAACCTTTAGGGTTATTTGATTACGTAAAAACCCTTCAAAAAATCAATCAAGATTCAGCTGCTGAAAAGGTTTTAAAAATTGGTATCGAAAGATATCCCGAAAGCCTTGATATGGCAGCAATCTATTGTGGTTTTCAAATGAGTATAAATAGTAACGAAACTCTTGCCCTTGAGTTATTTGAAGCTGGAATGAGTCGGTTTGCAAATACATTTATCGAAAAGCTTTTAGATTTTTATCCAGGACTTGCAGAGGATCCTCGAATAATTAATCAAGGCTTGAGCTAAAGTAAAGTGAATCACAGTTCAAGAAACACTGAGAATTTTTTTCGAATCTTTATAAAAGGAATTGCAATGGGATCAGCTGATGTTGTTCCCGGAGTTTCGGGCGGAACTATAGCTTTTATTACTGGTGTTTACAAAAGGCTTTTAGACGCCATTAATTCAATAAATATCAACACTTTAAAATTGATTATTAACGGTGATTTGAATAGTTTTTGGAAACGAATAGATGGAAGATTTTTAGCGACTATTTTTGGAGGTATAGCGGTCTCGATACTTAGTTTATCCAGATTAGTCTCCTGGGGGTTGAAAAATTATTCAGATGTAGTTTGGAGCTTTTTTTTCGGATTAATTTTAGCCAGTATCCCATTAATCTTCTCTCGAATACCTAAAAAGACTGATCCCAAAAGTTGGATCCCTCATTCAATAATTGGAATTCTAATCGGGTCCTTTATCACGCTAATTCCACCTGCCAACTATGAACTCACATCTAGTTATATCTTTTTATCCGGTTTTATTGCTATTTGTGCTATGATCCTTCCTGGAATTAGTGGTTCCTTCATACTCATATTATTGGGCTCTTATCAAGGAATTTTGGAAGGCCTAAATTCAATGAACTGGAAAATAATACTTGTTTTTATTCTCGGGGCTCTATCCGGTCTCCTATCATTCGCTCGAATTTTGAAATACTGGTTTGAAAAAGCTCCTAATGCCATGACCGGATTAATGGGGGGAGTTATTATCGGATCTCTGATGAAGATCTATCCCTTTAAGTCGATTAATTCATTTGGAACAGAATACCCAAGATTTTTTAATTTAGAGGATCCTATTTTTTCTTGTATTGTCGCCTTTATTCTAGGATTCGCTGCTGTATCCCTGTTAAATAGATTCAAAAAATTATCCTAAAAAGTCTTTTTAATTCATGACTTATAAGTTTGCCGTAATAGGTAACCCAGTTGAAAAATCTAGATCTCCAAAACTTTTTACAGAGATTTGGGAAAATAATCCCTTAATATCGAATCTTTCGTATCAGGCGATTCAGGTGAAAGAAAATGAAATTCATTCTTTCTTAAAAACAACAGATTTAAATGGTTTCAACGTAACGTCTCCATTAAAAGAAGTGATTATTCCTTTTTTGAAAGATCTTACGCCGGTTGCTAAAGCTGTAAAATCAGTAAATACAGTTGTTCGAAAAAATAATAAATGGATTGGCCACAATACAGATGGGTTTGGTTTTTGGGAAATGGCCAAAAGACACCTGCCAAATCCTGAAAAATCATCAATAATTTGCGTCCTAGGAAATGGAGGGGCAGCAAGATCAGTAGTGCATAAATTAGATGCTTTGAACTATGAAGGCATCATTTTGTGCAGAAATAAAAAAGGGGGATTCAGTTGGCCTGAAGTCTCATTTGAAGAAGTTCCTGAGATTCAAGCCTCAGCGGTAATTCAGTGCACCAATTTAGGGATGCATCCGAGTTTAAATAAAACACCTGAATCTCCCATCTGGATTGGAAAGGGAAAGCCTATTGCAATTGACTTAATATATAATCCCAGGAAAACGTGTTTTTTACAAAAAATGGAATCTCAAGGGTGTGAAATATTAAATGGATCAGAAATGTTGATATTTCAAGCAAAAAAAGCATGGGAATATTGGGTAGATGTGCTTAATATTTCTCAAATTTGACATGAACTTATTAAACAACCAGCTATGGCTGAGAAAGACGAGCTTCCAAAAAAAGGGAATACAAATATTAAAGTGAGTGAAAATCGAGATTCAAAATCTGAATCTCAAGATTCTAAAAAAGATCAGAAATCTGAACTTGTAGTTCAGAAAGAAAAAGAAGAATCGGATACAAATGATTCATTTAAAATGAAGAAATCCGAAACTTCAGATCCCGTACCATCTCAAGAACTGAGTGATGAAATAGATGGCGATAAGCAAGAGCATGAAGATCACAAAGCAGATTACAGCGAAAAAAGTGAGGATGATTTGATCTCAGAAGCAAGTAAGATTCTAAAAAGCCTTCCCATTCAAAATGCAAGAATGCCCATACTGGCGATTAAATCAGTCTTAACTCCCAGATGGGAAGAAGAAAAAAAAGAAGCTCAAGAAAAATTTATCGAAAACGGAGGAAACATAATTGACTTTTATTTTGATCAAAAAAAGAAAGATGATTTTTACAAAGTTTTTAATGAATTTAAAAAGTTATATAGCGAGTATCGTTCGCAATTACAAGGCAAGATGAAAATCAATCTTGAACTAAAAAATAATCTGCTAAAAGAAATCAAAACTCTAGCAGAAAATGATGATCTACCTACGGGTAAAACCTACAAAGAATTCAAGAGAATAAATGACAAGTGGAAAGAAATAGGACACGTCCCAAATGAATCCACTCGAGACTTATATGCCTCTTATAGATTTTTTGTAGATAGATTTTATGATAACCTCAGACTAGCACACGATTTACGAGATATAGATTTTAAGCATAACAAAGAAATCAAGCTAGGTCTAATATCAGAAATTCAAAAGCTATCAGAGAAAGAATGGAGCGCTGCAATGGGTAAAGAATTGCAGAGGTTCCATAAAGAATGGAAAGAATCTGGGCCGGTTTCCTTGGATGATAAGGAGTCTTTATGGAAATCATTTCAAGAATCTTCCAATATCCTTCATGAAAAGCGAAGAATCAATCAAGAAACAGCAGTTCAAAAAAATAAAGAAAAATTATTATCCAAAGAGAAAATTATTGAAGACTTTGAAAATCTTATTTCCCAGGAAAATAGCAATCATAATCAATGGCAAAAGGCCACAGACAAAGCAAAAGAACTACGAGAATCAATTTCTAAAATAGGAAGAACGTTTAGCAGTGCGAGTGACTTATTGTGGGAAAGGTTTAAAAAGTCTGAAAAATTATTCTTCAAAAATAGAAATCAATTCTATAAAGCTCGAAAGCTAGAGGTCAAGAGCGCTTTGGAAGAAAAGTATTCTCTCGTAATGAAAGCCGAAGAAATTGCAAAAAGAACAGACTGGGATATAGCTGCGAATGAAATGAAGTCACTCCAAGAAAAATGGAAAAAGACTGGATTTGTTCCAAAAAAAGAATCAGAAAAAGTCTGGCTTCAATTCAAAGCTAATTGCAATAATTTTTTTGATGCAATGCGATCTGCAAATGGAATAGTTAAAAAGGCTCAGAAAGCAGAGAATGCCCGTAATTTCAAACTCACTAATGCCAATTCAACATTAGAAAAAGCAAAGAAAGAGCTCTCTCAGTTAGAAAATAATATGAGTTTCTTTCAATTCGCCAACTCAGAAAGTCCAATAGTTAAAGACGCACAAAAGAAAGTGGATTTAGCGAAAAATAATGTCGAAAAAGCTCAAGAAGAGCTGAAAAATATTAAAATCGCTTTACGAAAAGAAAACTCTGAAAAGATCCATTCTGAAACTGAATCAAAAGTTTCGGACACAGAACCCCATAAAAACGACGAATAATATGGATTTTCAGATTGAAAGTCCTTTTGACCCCACTGGAGACCAGCCGCAAGCGATTAAAAAATTATCAGAAGGTATCATAGGCGGAGATAAGTATCAAAGCCTACTAGGTGTTACTGGTTCTGGAAAAACGTTTACGGTCGCGAATGTTATTAATGAAGTAAAGCGACCAACTCTCATTTTATCCCACAACAAAACTTTAGCTGCCCAATTATATCAGGAATTCAAGTCATTCTTCCCGAATAATGCAGTTGAATATTTTGTCTCTTACTATGACTATTATCAACCAGAAGCATTTATCCCTAGTAGTGGCACATACATAGAAAAGGATTTAAGTATAAATGATGAAATTGAAAAAATGCGGCTGAGCGCAACCTCTGCCCTTTTGAGTGGAAGAAAGGATGTGATCGTAGTAGCATCGGTTTCATGTTTGTATGGGATGGGGAACCCTGATGCCTTTAATTCTCAAACGATACAGATAATAAAAGGGCTCAAAATATCACGTCAAAAACTATTATTGCAATTCGTAAATGCTTTATATAGTAGAACGACAGGAGATTTCAAAAGAGGAGATTTTAGGGTTAAAGGAGACACTGTCGATATATTTCCTGCATATGGAGATTCATTTCATAGACTCTCATTTTGGGGAAACGAAATTGAACGTATTGAAGTTTGGGATCCAACATCAATGTCAAAACTAGAGGAAATAGATAGCCTGAGAATTTTCCCAGCAAATCTATTTGTAACCACCCCTGATCAACTAAATAATGCCATAAAAAACATTGAAGTTGATCTAGGACTTCAGGTGAACTATTTTTTAGAGACTGGGCGACCTTTAGAAGCAAAACGACTAAAAGAACGAACAAATTTTGATCTTGAGATGATAAGAGAGTTGGGGTATTGTTCAGGAATTGAAAATTATAGCCGATATCTGGACGGGCGGGAACCAAATACCCGCCCCTATTGTCTTGTTGATTATTTTCCGAAAGATTTCTTACTAATCGTGGATGAAAGCCATGTAAGCTTACCGCAGGTTAGAGCTATGTACGGTGGTGATCGGTCTAGAAAAGAAAATCTTGTAGAATACGGTTTTAGACTTCCTGCTGCCATGGACAACAGACCCTTAAAGTTTGAAGAATTTGAGATACTTCAAAATCAAGTTATTTACGTTTCTGCGACTCCTGCAGATTACGAATTGCAAAAGTCAGAAGGAGTAATTGTAGAGCAAATTATTCGCCCAACAGGATTACTAGATCCACTTATTGAGGTTAGAAAAAGTGAAAATCAAGTTGATGACTTGATGGAAGAAATTCAGCTGAGAACGGAAAAAAATGAAAGAGTTCTTGTTACTACCCTTACCAAAAGAATGGCAGAAGAATTGAACAAGTATTTTATGAGATATTCTATTCGTTGCCGTTACATTCATTCTGATGTTGAAACATTAGAAAGAGTTCAAATTATGGAAGACTTAAGACGTGGACTTTTCGACGTTTTAATTGGTGTGAATCTCCTTAGAGAAGGTTTAGATTTCCCTCAAGTGTCTTTAGTCGCTGTTCTTGATGCTGACAAAGAAGGGTTTCTTAGATCTGAGAGATCTTTAGTTCAAACCGTCGGCCGCGCGGCAAGGAATATAAATGGAATGGGAATATTTTACGCCGATCGAATTACTGACTCTATGCAAAAAACTATTTCTGAAACTAAAAGAAGACGAAAAATTCAAGCAAAATATAATTTAGACAATGACATAACACCAAAAGCAATTGTAAAAGAAGAATCCAAAGCTTTCAAAGATCGACACCAAGAAGATTTAAGAATAAATCTGGAAAAAAAGGAGTTAGATGAAACAAAATTAAATTTATTGACCTCGACTCAGCTTGATGATCGTATCAAGGAAATTCGAAAAAAAATGGAAAAGTCGGCAAAGAATTTGGATTTCATTGATGCTGCTCGCTTTCGTGATTTACTTTCTAATCTCCAAAAAGCGAGAAGAGAGAGATTTCGATAAAAGATTTTAACCGTTTTTCACTTTTGCTCTGAGAATTATAATTGCAAAGATTAGTGTTATTAGGTTTGCGATTATCATTTGTGAATTTTTTAAATAAACTCCATAAATCATCCAGCATAAAATCCCTATCGTAAAGATAGAGTACATCCATAAGCTTATCGCTGAGGTTTCATTGGAACGAATAACCTTTAGCGCTTGAGGTAAAAATGAAATTGTGGTTAAGGCTGCGGCGATCCATCCAATGGTCTCCACGGTATTAACCTACTTTTATCAGCTCAACATCAAAAATCAATGTTGCATTCGGCGGTATCACACCACCTGCGCCTTGCGAACCATAACCCAATTCCGATGGAATGACGAAACGAGCTTTACCACCTTCTTTTAAAAGCATTATTCCTTCATCCCAACCAGGGATTACTCTACCGACACCAATAGGTATGTCGATAGGCTCACCTCGCTGAATACTCGAATCAAAGACAGAACCATTAAGTAAACTTCCCTTGTAATGCACTTTTACATTTTGTCCGGAATCTGGTGCCTTTCCTGTTCCTTCTAATTCTATTTTATAAAATAATCCTGAGTCGGTCTTTTTCATTCCTTTAACAGACGATTCTAAAACCTTTAGTTCCGTTGTTTTAGAATTCAGTTCAATCTCTTTTTGAACTTCTATACCTTTCTCAAAGGCCTCATGAGGATTAAATAATTCAGCTTCAGAACCAATAACTAAAATCTCAATGGAGTTTATTTTATCACTTTCAGATATCTTGTCTACGACTTGCTGCCCCTCTACTACTTTTCCAAAAACCGTATGTTTCCCATCTAACCATGCAGTTTCAACATGAGTAATAAAGAATTGAGAACCATTTGTTCCAGGACCAGCATTTGCCATTGATAATACCCCTGGACCCGAATGCTTTAAATCAGATACAATCTCATCAGGAAAGTTATAACCGGGGCCACCAGTACCTTTTCCTTGAGGACAACCGCCTTGGATCATGAAATCCGGTATTACTCGATGAAAAGAAAGCCCGTCATAATATTTGTGGCCCTCTGGAAATGCTGAATTTTTTTTGGTGCCCTCAGCGAGACCGACAAAATTACCCACTGTCATGGGGGCTTCCTTGAAATATAGAGACACCAATATTTCACCTTTTGAAGTATTGAAGCGAGCATACAAGCCATCATTCATAATTAAAGTATTTAAAGAAATTTATTTTAGTCAAACTAATGGATTATCATTCGAATAATTACTCTGTTGGGATTACATCTTCAATCCAAACATCAAAAACCAAAGAGCTATTCGGCGGTATAACTTGGCCAGCACCACTAGGTCCGTAACCCAGATCTGAGGGGATAAGCAATTTTGAATGACCTCCTTTTTTAAGTCCGATGAGTCCACGTTTCCATCCTTCAATCACTCTACCTTGAGGGCCAGCGATTACAGGAAACGGAGCATATGGCTCTCTTTGAGGATTATAATTATTCATTTGCATTGCTATCTCTTTTACGCTGCTGTCAAAAGGCTTTCCGGACGAAAGGTAACCTGCGTAATGAACAAGAACTTGATCTCCATTTTTTATTGGATTACCCTTCCCTAACAGAACATCAAAAACTTTTAAGCCATCTGCTAACTTACGAGCCTTAGCATTCCAAAATTTATACTTAGGTTCATATATATCAGAATCGACAACACCTCCATCCATTAGCCAAGGGTATTGGGAAGATCTCTCTACTCCTTTTTTTGCTGCTGCTACTTTTTTGTTTTCTTGAGCAACTATTATTTCACTTTTTTTAGAGGTGAATATCTCGGGTGCATTAAACGCTTTAGCATCTTTTCCTACTCGGATTATTTCTACAGTCATTGTGATATCCTCATTAGGGGCATTGGAAGCATTTTTCTCAACACCCGAAATTTCAACAATTTTCTCGATTCCTTTTATCGTTTTTCCAAAAATTGAATGTTTATTGTCCAGCCATGCTGTTGGAACTTCTGTAATGAAAAACTGAGAACCATTTGTATTCGGACCGCTATTTGCCATAGATAATATACCGGGAACAGAATGCTTTAAGTCCGGGTGAAACTCGTCGGGAAAACTATACCCAGGACCACCTTGACCAGTACCTAAGGGATCACCGCCTTGAATCATAAATTGAGGGATGACGCGGTGAAATTTTAACCCATCAAAAAAACGCTCGCCTGATCTTACAGTTGTCTCTGGGTGATTACCCTCAGCTAGAGCCACAAAATTTGCAACTGTAAGAGGTGCTTTGACAAATTCTAACTCAATTAAAATATCACCTTTTGATGATTTTAAAAAAGCAAAAATTCCATCTTGTAATTTCACCTTTTCACCATTAACCTTTATTCCACTGCCAGGCTTTGCACCGCAAGAAATTGTGAAGATTGCCATTAAGGCTAGTATTGCTATTTTTTTCATAATAATCTACATTGAGAATTTTACTAAGTTATTTAGAGAATGCGAAGGTAATAAACGAGAGGAGTTAAAGGAGGAATTGTATTTAAATCTCCTGCTAAGCCATGAGCCAAATGCGCGGGGATAATTAAAATCATGCTATCTCCACGATTTGATCCTAAAGTAGCTTCTTGAACTCCCCAAATCATATTATTATCACGAAGGATTGAAAATTTAGTAGAATCGAATTTGTAAAATTCACGGCCATTTAAAGACGTCACTTTGGATTTAATTACCACTATGTCACCAGTGTCAAGAGATTGGCCTCGACCACTTTCAATAATCGCTATTTGCATTCCAAGACCATTTTTTTGAAAAGAATATTCGGATGAGTCCACATATGATTGAATATCTTCCCTTTCGATACGGAGTACCGCCCTGTTCTGTTCGATCATTCTCTCCAAACCATCAGCATCAGTAAAGTTTAGATCATCATTATTTTTTACTTGAGTCGAGCATGAAGTTGTGAGCCCAATAGCAAACATAAAAGGTAAAACTGTTGATGCTATCATCAAAGTGGTGAGCAGACAAGGATATAATTTTGACTTAAACAATTTAATCATCGATTACAACTTCTTTATAGGTAGACTTTACCTTGTCGATAGTTTCTTGAATGGTTAATTCACTAAGACCACCAGAGGCATTTTTATGGCCTCCCCCTTGCCAGTGCTTTCTTGAATAATCATTTACACTTACATCTCCTTTGCTTCTAAAAGACAACTTAAGTGAACCGACTGAATCTTCTCTTATAAAAACAGACATTTTAACGCCTTTTATACCTAACCCCTGGTTTACAATCCCTTCTGTGTCTCCTGGTTGATAATTGAGTTCATTGAGATCTGTACTTGATATCCATAAAATCGCCACAGAACTGTCCTCTGTGATTACGATATTTGATAATACACGTCCCAAAATAAGAATTCGACTCTTTGGATTATTGTCGAACAATCTATCGTGAACAACAGACGGCTGTGCTCCTAGCTCCAATAATTTTCCGGCGACTTCATGAGTTCGACTTGAAGTTACAGGAAACTTAAAAGATCCAGTGTCTGTTATCAATCCCATTAATAAATTATCCGCACATGCAATATCTACAGCCCCACCATCGTTTTCAATTAAGTCAAAAATCATCTCGCAGGTAGAACTCTTAGATGTTAAAGAATACATGTAATCGAATGAGTGATCAGGTGACTCATGGTGATCAACGAGAATTCTGGTGCCTGAAAAATTGTCAATTAATTCAGACATTCCCGCTCCAACCCTTGATGAAATATTATAATCTAAAGCGAATAGGGTATTTGCCTGGGATATAATTTTCTTCGTTTTATTACTGTCTTGTTGATCTATATGAACAAAACTAGAGTAATATCCTAAACTACTTCTTAAAGGTATTGAGGGCTGATTAGGAAAAATGACATTGACATTAAATCCCTGCCCTTGCAAATAATGAGCAAAACCCAAAGCACTACCTATAGCATCTCCATCTGGGTTGATGTGACTTGTTAAAACAATATTCCCAGGATTTTTCCTTAAAAAATCTATAATTCTACCCTTCATAGCTAAGAAATAACATGACTGTAAATTTCGTAAATTTGCCGGCAAAATCTAAAAAAAATATCCATGACGAACCTCACTTTTACAATGATTAAGCCTGATGCTGTTGAAAACAGCCACATTGGAGCTATTTTAAATAAAATCAACTCTTCAGGATTTGAATTTAAAGCCATGAAATTAACGAAACTCACCCTTAATCAAGCTGAAAAATTTTATGAAGTTCATTCGGAAAGACCATTTTTCAATGACCTTGTGCAGTATATGTCGTCTGGGCCAATCGTAGCGGCAATTCTTGAGAAAGAGAACGCTGTCAATGACTTCAGAAAGCTCATTGGATCCACAAACCCTGATGAGGCTGAAGAAGGAACAATTCGTAAAATGTTTGCAACATCGATATCTGCCAATGCGATACATGGGTCTGACAGTGATGCAAATGCGAAACTAGAAGGTGATTTCTTCTTTCAAAACAGCGAGATATTCTGATTACTCATGATTCTCATAACGCTCTAGTTTAAAATTATCTCATTGATATTTATCTCTTCACCAAGTTTGATCTGCATGGCATTAATCAATCTGGTTTTTTGCATGCTAAGTTCATGTCGTAGAGAATTTGAAGAACATTTCACATACAAGATTTCTCCTTTCAAAGAAAACTTTTGGACTTTTTGAAAGGCTTGATTCCCCAGTATTTCAATCCATGCATTTTGAACCAAACCAAGTTTATATGCGTGTTTATCTTTGTAGGAATCTTTAAAGATTTTTAAGATATCGGAGATGCCTTTGAGGTCTGGCTTATTCATTAGTACTTAAATCAAATACTTTTGCCTCTTCATTCACTGATTTAATCATGAATTCGGTTCTTTCAGAATGAGTATCAGTTATAAAAATTTGACCAAAATGATGCTCATTAACCAGTCGAATAAGACCTTCAACTCGGCTTGAGTCAAGTTTATCAAAAATATCATCCAACAAAAGAATAGGTTTTATCCCTAAGGAAAGCTTCAAGGAATCAAAAACTGCTAATTTTAAAGCGACTACAAATGATTTTTGTTGTCCTTGAGAACCAACTCGATTTATAGGCTCCTGATGGAGTTTAAATAATAAATCTTCTCTATGAACACCCTTTGAAGTATACTGTAAAACCTTATCTTTTTCAAGGGTTTCCCTAAGTAAATTCTCCATAGAGTTTTCATGCAGCGATGACTTATAATCAATTCCGACTAATTCCTGCTCCCCAGCCATCCAAGCATAATACTTTTTTAAAATCGGTTCAAAATCTCGAACGAAGGAAAGGCGGGATGAATAGATGATTTTACTATTTGTGGCTAATTGCTCATCATAAACCTCGAGCATGGATTCATCAAACGTTCGGTTTGCTGCAAAATATTTTAACAGTGCATTTCTTTGAGACAAAGATCGGTTATAGGAAAGGAGTGCTTTCAAATAATCCTTATTCGTTTGGGATATTACAGAATCCATAAATTTCCTTCTCGCCTCACTACCATCTGTTATCAAATTGCGATCGTAAGGACTTATCATCACCACGGGAAAACGACCCAAATGATCGGAAAGTTTATTATACTCCGAGTCATCAGTCTTGAATACTTTTTTTTCACCTTTTTTCAAGCCGCAATAAACGGGAGTTTGAACTTCTTTGATATTCATTTTCCCCTCAAGAACAAAAAAAGGGGCATTAAATTGAATGTTATATGCATCAGAATTATGAAAATAACTCTTAGTCATACACAAAACATGAATGGCATCTAAAATCGTTGTTTTCCCGGCACCATTTAAACCTACTAGAGCATTAAGTTTCGGAGTAAATGAGAAATCAATAGAAGTATGGTTTTTAAAATGAACCAACCGTAAGTCTGAAAGAATTAAATCATGCATTTTTCAAAAATAGCTCGAATCCACGGTTTTGGCTATCTTTGCGGCCCTATTATTTAGATTT
>TARA_Y100000385_G_scaffold291794_1_pt1 | contig 16746 bp, 12 predicted proteins | sample TARA_Y100000385 | Tara Oceans TARA_Y100000385 (sample SAMEA2620980) | marine metagenome | biome: marine biome (ENVO:00000447); feature: surface water layer (ENVO:00002042); material: "saline water (ENVO:00002010), including plankton (ENVO:xxxxxxxx)" | depth 5 m
ACCATAGCCAACTGCTGTTCCATCATCCTCGTCTCCATTATAACAGTAACCCAATCCTCTGGCTACATCACATCCCACATAATCATCTTGATAATCTCCAAGGTCTGGATCAACCCAGACACCAAAGTATGTTTCATTCAATGAAGTATGAGAACGATTGATCATTTTGTAATTATAAAATGTCATATTATTAATCTCATCATTTGTAGAAAAAGCAAAAGCTTGGGCCTGAATCTCAAGACCTAAAGAGGTCTCAGAACCAGATTCAGTATGAATATTTCCATTGTCGTTATAAACCCACCACAAGGTCTGGTCTCCAAATAACATGTCTCCTTCCTTGCAATTGAATTCGCCATCTAAATTGTATTCAGGATAATCCCCAGCTGACGGATTATAATATCCATCGTTGTCTACATCTCGAAAAGGAGCTAAATATTCTGCGGCATAAAAACCATTTGTACCCACTAAAGGGTCATACTCGGTAGATGCATTACTTAAATCATCCGTAATTCTATTTCCAGGATAATTTAAAATCGATTGAGGTATTACATAATCAGGGAATTCTTCTGCGGCATTTTCTGAATTACTCCATGCTACAAATGCCTCTACATCTGTTCTTAACAGAACGTAATGTTTATCGTATTGGGCACAAATAGAGGCATCGGTGCTTCCATAATTAGAATTAGGAAGTCCTTCACTGGTCAATCTAACATTATCTAAAGGGCCTGGCCAATAGTCTGAACCTGACTGTCGATAAGTCTGACCAGCTACTTTTATTTGATCATTTTCATCTAGTCCTCCAATCCACAAAGCTCCAGCAAACATAGAGTGTTTAGCAGATCCTTTAGGAATCTCGTAGCGGCCATTGGAAAGATCCCACCACATGTCTCCACCATTAAGGATAGTAGTTTTCACATTATTAATATCCAATAGAGTTTGTGCAGTACCCGCAGCACAATTATATGCCAAAGTTTGAGTAGGACCGGTAGCTCCACCTTGACCATAATTGACATTTTCTTTTGCTTGAGCCAAACTAAGCCCAGCGAAGAAAAGGTATAAACTGTTTTTTAGTATCATTTTCATAATTGTACGTTTATCTTCCAAGATTAAAAGTCTAGAGTTACTCCTAAACGAACTGTTCTCGGACGAGTAAAGTTGTTCGGATCATTTAACTTAACGGTATACATATCAGCAAAAGCATTCGGGTTTATCTGAGATGCAATATCATCGATACCCACTGCTGTGGTTAAATAACCATCGTCGTCTGGATTACCTGTGAATTGGTATACATTGACAACATTGGCAGTATTAAGAATATTTTGTACTTGTAGGTAAACATTTACAGTTCCTTTCTTCTGAAATTCCTGGACATCTCCCCATCTAATATCAAAACTTTTATTTACTCTCATATCCATTCTATAAGACCAAGGCAAGCGAGAGCCGTTTACAGAACCCTCGAGGTATGTCCGATTATTTATCCCGAATTGAGCCGCCTGAGTAGCATTTAACTGACGACTATAAGGAGTTCCTGAACCGGCAGTAGCAAGAAAGTTAATCCCTGTATTAGATAATATTTCTTTTCCATTTACAATAGGACCATTATAACGTTTGCCTGAACCGTATCTAAAATCAAGACTAGCAGTCAAGTTGTGACGTTGGTCAAAGTCTAAGGGAAGTGTAGCTCTTAAGTTTGGTTGTTCAGAACCTACAATATTCACTCCTGTAACATCGTTAGATCCGGAACCATCAGCAAATTGCATAGTATAATTAGCATTAAAACTTACATTTTTTGTACGTCGTAGCTCAAATGCCATAGAAAGACCTTTCACAGTTCCAAAATCAATATTTCCCCAAGTGTAATATTCTTTTGGAAATGCATAAGCAACACGAGTATACTGTATCATATCTCTCATTTCTCTGTAAAAAGCATTGATTGTTAATGCTGAACTCGAAGAGAGTGTTTGCTTAAAACCAACTTCATAGTTCGTTGTCTTAACAGATTTAAGATCTGGATTATTCAGAGTAGAAGCTGTTTTATAGGCTAAAAACAAATAATCTGTTGGATCCATTCTATTTCTACTTGGCCGTTGTGCTAACACATCATAATAAGCATAAAACATTGCCTCATCAGATATAGGAAAATTAAATGAAATACGAGGCATTACTGTCACTTGGGGTTCATAATCTTCAAATGCATCTGCAGTTAAACCTTTGTTTAAAGCATCTCCATTCAAAAGAGCGTCAGGATCAGCAAGCATTGGTAAAACCCCTTTAGAAATATTTAATACATTAGGATCAGTAATGGGAAGACCATCCGCATTAAACCAAGCATCTCCGTTTCGATACCCTGTAATAGATCCAGCATTTGTGTTATCATCCACATAAACAACATAATCATCTCCTATATTAGAGGGATGAGGACCAAAGTCACCAACTTCACCAGCTGTTAGGACATCGTAAATAGAGTAAGGGTCTTTCAAAACCTCTTGATTAGCATCATAACGATCCACACGGACACCAATATTAAAAATTATATCATCAAAAGCGAATTTATCTTGAATGTAACCGGCAACATATATAGGTTGAAAAGCACCTATTTCTCTTTTGTAATCTCCATTATCGTCCGTGTCAGTTAAAAACTCATTCATTCCAGGCTGAACTCCATCAATAGAATTACCTTGAGCATCAAATCCATACCAAGTACCATAACTTGTTCCCCCATTGAAAAGATCATCTGAACTAAACATTGAAATGTCTAATTGATCTGGATTATAGGTATGAATATCGACAAATTCTTCATTAGAAATACCCAAACTTTCTCTGAAATTAATAGCGAAAGCAGACATCTCATCAAAGTTATATGAATTTTGGACACCTACCAGGGCTCCATTTTCAGCATCTGTATAAAGATACTCATAAGCACCTTCAAACTGACCTATATAATTATTAACCTTTTGTTCCGCAAGCGTCCATAAACCTACAGGATTAATTCCGTAATACCTATCATCCCTTTGCTCATATTCGAAACCAAATTGAATAGCGTGATCATTAATATCTGCGGACGCAGAACCAGTGAATCGAAATTGAGAATCATCAGACTTAGAATAACCATTATACTGACGACCGGAATTGTACCATATTGAATAAACATTATCTGTACGATCACCATTCACAGCAGCACCAATTCCAGTAATTTGGTCAATAGTTGTGACCGACTCTGAACCAACAAAATCATAGTATGCTTGTGTGTAAGACTCCACATTAGGATTTAAGCCTCCGGCTTGAAAATCATAATATGCTATTGGGTCTTGGGCTAAAAGAAAGTTGGACGAAACGCCATCAGATGATGTAGGTACATTGAACATAGTATCTCCAACAGATGGAGTTCCGTTCTGGTCTAATCCTAGGATATCAATAGTATAATTTGGCACCCCATTTTCATCAGTATCAAACCACTCTAAAGGAGTACTAAATATGGTATCTCGGATCGGTGAAAACTTTCCAATATAGCCATAATTGAATAAATTATCCTGGTGATCTTCATCTTGACGAATTTGGGAATCCTTAGAATAATCTGCTTGAAGTGTAAAGAACGCATTTTTTAATGAAGAAGCAGACTGATCATCATCGTTGGCTCCGAAGCTTTGTTGAAATCGACCATAAACACGCCAAGATTGATCAATAAACTGAGGATTATTGGAAGGATTAAACATACTATATGTATAAATAGACTCATTATATTTCGAATTAGTGAAATTCCCTCCAACGGTTATGTTAGTATTTAAAGTGGGTTTAAAATCAATCTTCCCTGCAATACTTGCATTTGTTCTAGCTACATTTTGTCTTGCAGATATTTCTTCTAGATCATCCATGGTGACATTTTCTGCGGCTCTTTGAGCTTGTACTACACCATTTTGTACACTGAAAATCAGTGGGTTTTTTTCTAATTCTGAAAGGACATCATCTTTAACTTTGAACATAGAAGCTCCAGAGGGATCGAAATCATCGGCAGATTCATATTCACCTGAAAGAAAGAATCCCAAAGTAGAATTCCCATCTTCATTCTTCATAAGGGGACCAGAAAGATTAAATCCTACTAAATTATATCCAAAATCATCTAAAAAACTTGATGAAACAACTTCAACACCTCCAAAGAACTCATTGGACGGGCCTCTAGTAGTAATACTAATAATACCTCCAGTAGCATCTCCATATGAGGCAGGTAGACCTCCAGTAATGACTGTCATTTGTTCAATAGAGGCTTGAGGTAATTTATTCGAGGCTCGTACTTTTACTCCATCAATATAATAAAAAGTCGCGTCAGATCGAGATCCACGAACATTTAGGTCACCACCTTCGTCTTCTTGATAAATACCTGCAGTCTGAGCAGCTACGGAAGAGACATTTCTTGTAGGAAGAGCAGTAATCTCCTCTTTTGTTTTGGTGGTACCTGATTTATCTGGATCGATAAGAGGAACAACATATTCAATAAGCTCAACCTCACCAATCACTGAGGAAGAGGTTTTTAATTTAGCATTTATGTATGTAATTTTATTAGATGAGACTAATACGTCAGAAATTTCTTTACTTGCAAATCCGATAAAGGAAATTTTAACAGTGTAACTTCCTGGATCGATGGGTTTAATCGTATACCTACCATCAAAATCAGCTACTGCTCCCGCAACTACAACTCCATTTAATTCTAGGACTACGTTAGCCATTGGAACTGTTTCACCTGTATCATTCTCTGTGATGGTTCCTTTTAAAGACCCGGACTGAGACTGGGCAAAGCAGTAATTTGTGAATCCAACCAGAGCAATTATAGTAAGTAAATTTCGAAACATAAAATTTATATTTTAATTTTAAGAAAAATTCAATCTGCCAAATATAGTAATTAAAGCCAACCAAATCCAAAAAATTGTTAAGGATTGTTAAGGATTGTTAAGGATTGAAATTAGGCTAATTCATTTTTGAAAAAATCTCAAGCAAACAGAACAACAAATTGGAAATCACATTTAAAATAATGAGATTTACCAAAAAATTCGTAATTAAATTAATGACTATATGAAAAACCTCCAACACTTTCTTATTACTATTCTTTGTTTGGGGGCATGTAACAAAGATATTAATGAATTTCCTCAAGCAAGCGTGAACCTATATTTATACCCAAATAACATTGAGTATAACGGCCTTCACATCCCGGGGAATTCAGCTAAAATTGAAGGAGGAATAAATGGTATATTGATTTTTCATGATTTTTTCGACAACTATATTGCATACGACAGAGCTTGCACAAATGATCCTTTAAATACTTGCGAACAGATTGACATTGATAATGAACAAACAAATAACCTCAAATGTTCCTGTTGTGAATCTGAGTTCTTTATCTTTGATGGGTCAGTAATTACGGGGCCTGCTCAACAAGCTTTATATCGATATCAAACCACATTTGATGGCCTGACACTAAGAGTGTTTAACTAAAATACTTTTAGACAATTAAGGAGAATACAAAATGAATTTGTTACAAAAAGCGCCCTTAACGCTTTTTTAACAAATAGTTAATATTAATATCGGTAATATTCTGGTTTAAAAGGACCTTTAACTGGGACACTTATATAATCTGCCTGATCTTGACTTAAATCTTCCAAAACCACACCTAATTTATTTAAATGTAATCGAGCTACTTTTTCGTCTAAATGCTTGGGTAAGGTATATACTTCATTAAGATATTTATCTGAATTTAACCAAAGCTCTATCTGGGCCAAAACTTGATTTGCAAAAGAATTGGACATAACAAATGAAGGATGTCCCGTTGCACATCCAAGATTAACCAAACGCCCTTCAGCCAAAAGAATAATTTGTTTCCCGTCAATGGAATATTGGTCGACTTGAGGTTTTATTATTACTTTAGTACCACCGTGATTTTCATTTAACCAAGCCACATCTATTTCATTATCAAAATGTCCTATGTTACAAACAATGGCCTTATCTTTCATGTTTTTGAAATGTCTTGCAACAATAATATCTTTATTTCCTGTGGAGGTTACAACAATATCTGCTTCTTTTACTGCGTCGTCCATTTTTTTTACCTCAAAACCTTCCATCGCGGCTTGTAGGGCACAAATCGGATCAATCTCAGTGACAATAACTCGAGCTCCAGCAGCCTGAAGGGACTGAACAGAACCCTTACCCACATCTCCATAACCTGCAACTACGGCAACTTTCCCTGCAATCATAGTATCGGTCGCACGTCTAATACCATCCACAAGAGATTCCCTACAACCATATTTATTATCAAATTTAGATTTCGTCACCGAATCATTGACATTAATAGCGGGCATTACTAAAGTTCCATTTTTAAACCTTTCATACAATCTGTGAACACCAGTGGTAGTTTCTTCAGATAATCCGCGAATTTCATCGGTTAATTCTGGGAAATGATCAAAAACCAAATTTGTTAGATCTCCTCCATCATCTAGAATTAGATTTAAAGGTTTTTTGTCTTCTCCAAAGAAGAGAGTCTGCTCAATGCACCATTCAAACTCTTCTTCAGTCATTCCCTTCCATGCAAAAACAGGAATTCCAGCAGCAGCTATTGCGGCAGCTGCATGATCTTGAGTAGAAAATATATTACATGAAGACCATTGGACTTCCGCACCTAACGCGGTAAGAGTTTCAATTAAAACAGCGGTCTGAATCGTCATGTGCAAACATCCAGATATACGAGAACCCTTTAAGGGTTGTTGAGAAGAATACTCTTCCCTAAGAGCCATAAGGCCGGGCATTTCTGCTTCAGCAAGACGTATTTCATTTCTACCCCATTCGGCAAGGCTCATATCTTTTACCTTGTATTGAATCGATTTCATTGTTGTTGTACTCATATTATATATTTTTAGAATTGCAAATATACAACAAAATATAGTCGATCGTCGAATTAGTTAAATGCATATATTTGTATTGTAAATGAAGAAGATATATCACAAAAAAATTAATTCGACTACTAATATTTCCGTCTGGAAAGTAAATTGGGGGTTAGAAAAATTGCGGAATATCTATTCTCTTGAGGAGAAAAAAAAACTAAAATTGTTTACCTTCAAAAGCCAAAAAAGAGAAATTGAAGTACTTGCTGAACATTTCATACTTCAACAATTATTTAAAAAAAAAGTGAGACTTCAACATCTACCCTCTGGAAAACCATTTATCAAAAATGCTTCTCATTTATCAATATCTCATAGTCATGGATATATTGCTATGGCTTTAGGAGAAATTAATCTGGGAATTGATATTGAAAAACCTACAGAAAAAATAGTGAAACTTAGTGAACGATTTCTTTCCAAAAAAGAAAAAAAAGCTTTCGACCTTAATCCTTCAAAAGAATTTGCATGCAAACTATGGAGCGCAAAAGAATCTATCCTTAAATCTGAAGGAAATAAAAAAATTAATTTTAGTAAAGATATTGAGATAGATTGTAGTCACTTAACAAAAGGATATACACTTCAAGGTACTTACTTTATCCGTTATCAGACTATTGAATGCATGATTTTAACAAGTGTTATAAAGAAAGATTGAGAATATTTCTTTGAAGGATTTCACTATATTTGAAAAAAAAGAAAAATGAAATTCTTCAGTCAATCCTTGTTAACTTTATTCGTTCTTTTTTTTTGGAGCGCTAAATCTCAAGTGATATCAATTGAACAAATCTATGAATTCGATATTGAAACTATTGAGGGCATCTGGGCACAAAACAAAATACCAAAATTTATTGCCCCAGTTCGACATGGAGTGGATGTTTATAAGGTAACATACCTTACCAAATGGATTGACAATACTCCAATCAAAGCCTCTGGGCTTTATTATGTACCAAAATCCCATAAACCTTTATCTACTTTAATTTATCACCATGGAACTCAAATTTTAAAAAAGAGATCAAATAAAATTAAGGGAGAAAATATTATTTCAATGATTTTCGCAGCAGATGGTTATGCTGTTATTGCTCCAGACTATATTGGATTGGGGGAAGGAGAAAAAAAACATTTATATTGCAATGTAGAAAGCGAAGCAGTTGCAGCTATTGATTTTCTTAATGTAATAGATCAAATCAACATTACTATTGATCGAGAACGAAATGAGAAATTATTCATCACAGGGTATTCCCAGGGAGGTCATGCAGCTATGTCCACACACATGGTTCTGGAGAGAGATTATGCAGATATTTATAATATTACAGCTTCTTCGCCAATGTCTGGTCCCTATGATATTTATGGCATACAAAGCAAAGTGATGTATTCCTTATACGAACAACCACACTATTTGCCCTACCTTCTAATTGGACTTAACATAGCTTACGATATTTGGACAGAAAAAGAGTTTTTCGGTATGTTTAAAACACCTTATGACACTATCATACCAAAGCTATTTGATGGGAAAAATAATGTTAGAAAAATAAATCAAGCTCTTCCTGAAATCCCTATTCACATGCTTAAGGAATCTTTATTAATAGATTATGTCAGTGATCCAAATTTTGTTTTACGAAAGTACATTTATTTAAACAATATTTTTGATTGGAAACCAAAAGCCCCTATTCAATTATGCTATTGTAAAAGTGATCAAGAAGTACTTTATGAGAACTCCATTTTGGCATACAACACAATGAAAAAAAATGGAGCTACAAATGTTAGACTAAAATCGTCAGGAAATAAATTCACGCACCAAAAATGCGCTGGCTTCGCAACGATGTATACGAAATTTTACTTTGATAGTTATCGGAATGAATTCAAAAGAGTTCGAAAAGGCCCTCTTTTTAAAAGGGCTGCATTGAGCCTAAAAAAAATATTCTCAATGAGTTAATCTTAACAGTTACATGATTGACTAAGAAATAAATTTAGACCTCCATACATTTTATTGTAAGTAGGATGTTTTTCCTAGACATAGAAACTCCCCTAAGATTCAAATAATTTAAATTTTTAACTGTTTTATTTCCTCAGGAATAATTTCTATTTTGTTTATGCTTAAATTTAAAAATTGTAAGGAGGACAAACTAGATAAATCTTTTGGAAATACCTGAATTCTATTTTTACTCAGCTCCAATTCTTTAAATTTTTAAAAAAAAACAAATTCTTAAGAAAAGATTTTAATTTTTTTCTCTTTAATCTTAATTTCACAACTGCTTTAGAATTTTAGTAGCCTCTTCGAGGCTATTAAATCAAATCTGGCTTTGTGACCAACAAAATATATGAATAAAAAAAAACGCCTCATGAGAGACGCTTTATAACAAGATTTTTATCATCCAATAAATGCTCTTTAAGATGATCTAAACTATCAAATTTCTTTTCTTCTCTAACCCAAAACTTAAAAACTACTTGAATAGATTCCCCGTAAATATCTTCCTTAAAGTCAAAAATATGAACTTCAATCTTCTTTTCGTCACCAGCTAAAGTAGGGCGATAACCTATGTTAAGCATTCCTTTAAAAATCCTCTCTCGAATTTTCACATTCACGCCATAAACACCATTGGATGGAATCAACTTATGTGTTTCGAGTATCTGGATGTTTGCAGTAGGAAATCCAATTGTACGACCTAGATGGTCTCCTTTGACAACGATACCAGAGAGACTAAAATCATAAGTCAAATATTCGTTTGCTATACCTATATCTCCATGAGCCAAAGCATTTCTAATTTGTGTCGAGCTCACAGACACTTGATCAATATCTTGCGCTGAAATTTCTTCCACATTAAACCCGTAAACTTGACCATATTCCTTTAAATGTTGAAAACTTCCTTCTCGGTTGCGTCCAAAATGGTGATTATAACCAATCACTAAACGTTTGGTTCCAATCATATTGACGAGCACATCACGCACATATTCAACAGAAGAGAGCCGGGAAAACTTTCTGGAAAATGGATGAATAATCAAATGGTCTATTCCTGCTTGTTCGAGAAGAGCAGTCTTCTCTTTGATTGTGCTAATAAGTTTCAAATCATTATCTGAAAAAAGAACAATTCTTGGATGGGGAAAAAAAGTCAACAAAACAGATTCTCCTTTAATCTCTTTTGCAATTTCACATAGTCTATCAATAATTTTTAAATGCCCCACATGAACCCCATCAAATGTTCCTGTCGTTACCACGGCATTTTCAATTTTTTCAAACTCTTCGAGGCTTTGATATATTTTCACAAAAATAAGATCTATGTATGTTGAGATACACTTATTTACTTGCTGTAAATAAAACTTTAAACTGAGATCAAAATTACTAAAATAAAAAAGGCATTTGACAATATTAAATAAATAAAAATCTGTAAATTCGCTCACTTAAAACAATATAGTTTATCTCACTCCAAAATAGATCTATATAATGTCAAAAAATATCGGGAAAATTGCCCAAATTATTGGACCTGTTGTCGACATTAGATTTGATAACAGCCAAACTAGTTTACCAGACATTTATGATGCTCTTGAAGTTACAAGGGATAATGGTGTCAAAATAACTTTAGAATGCCAACAGCATATTGGTGAAGATACCATTCGTGCAATTTCGATGGACTCTACCGACGGATTGAGTCGAGGAAATGAAGTGGTTGCTCTAGGATCTCCAATTCTAATGCCAATCGGAGAAAAAATTAAAGGACGCCTCTTTAATGTTGTCGGTGATGCCATTGACGGAATTGGAAACATTAGTAAGGACGGGGGATATCCAATCCATCGTGATGCTCCAAAATTTGAAGATTTATCAACTTCATCTGAAGTTTTATTTACAGGAATTAAAGTAATTGACTTGGTAGAGCCATATTCAAAAGGAGGGAAAATAGGCCTCTTCGGTGGAGCTGGTGTAGGTAAAACTGTACTAATTATGGAATTGATTAATAATATTGCTAAAGGCCACGATGGAATTTCTGTTTTTGCTGGAGTTGGGGAAAGAACGCGTGAAGGAAATGACCTACTTCGTGAAATGATTGAATCTGGGGTAATCAAATACGGAAAAGAATTTGAAGAAGACATGGAAAAAGGCGGATGGGACCTCTCGAAAGTTGATCCAAAGGAAATGATTAATTCACAAGCTACTCTAGTTTTTGGCCAAATGAATGAATCTCCAGGGTCTCGTGCTAGAGTTGCATTATCTGGACTGACTCTTGCTGAATATTACCGAGATGGAGATGGAGACGGAGCTGGAAGCGATATCTTGTTCTTTATCGATAACATTTTCCGATTTACACAAGCTGGCTCCGAAGTATCTGCTCTGCTAGGAAGAATGCCTTCAGCTGTGGGGTACCAACCTACTCTAGCTACTGAAATGGGAGCAATGCAAGAACGTATAGCATCTACTAAAAATGGATCTATTACTTCAGTTCAGGCAGTATATGTTCCTGCAGACGACCTTACAGACCCTGCTCCAGCCACTACTTTTGCTCATCTAGATGCAACAACTGTTCTCTCGCGTAAAATTGCTGAATTAGGAATATATCCTGCTGTTGATCCATTAGACTCCACCTCTCGAATTCTAAATCCTGAGGTTCTGGGAGACGAGCACTATGAATGTGCACAAAACGTAAAAGAAATTCTACAACGATATAAAGAACTTCAAGATATTATTGCAATTCTTGGATTAGACGAATTATCCGAAGAAGATAAACAAGCCGTTCACCGTGCCCGACGTATTCAACGCTTTCTTTCTCAACCTTTCCATGTTGCAGAACAATTTACTGGACTTACAGGTGTCTATGTTAGCATTGAAGATACTATTAAAGGGTTCAACATGATTCTCAACGGAGAGCTCGATCACTTACCTGAAAGTGCATTTAACTTGGTAGGATCTATAGATGAGGCTATTGAAAAAGGAAATAAAATCTTAGCTGAAGCTAAATCATAAAATACTAGCTATGAAGATTGAAATTATCACTCCAGACGTGAAATTATTTGAAGGCGAAGTAAGTTCTGTTATGTTGCCTGGTTTTTTAGGTTCTTTTCAAATTTTGAATCATCACGCCCCTATAATATCTAGCTTGACTTCTGGAAGTATTTGTGTTTCTCGAGATGATAGAGAAGATAAAATTTTCCAAATCAATGGAGGAGTTGTAGAGATGCAAAATAATACGATTGTAATCCTAGCTGACTAACTGAATTATCCAACTTAAAAAGAGGCTTATTAACAAGCCTCTTTTTTTTCGCCTAAGATTCCTATATTTACCTAATGCCATCTCGTTCACATATAGCAGATAAAATTCGAGCAAAACTTAAGAAACGAAAAAAAGAGGGTAACTTAAGAAAGTTGCAAATATCCTACGGCCTTATTGACTTTTGCTCAAATGACTATCTAGGCTTTTCAAAAAAAAAATCAAATTTCAGACCAAAAAGTCAGGGTTCAACAGGATCAAGACTTATCGGAGGGAACTCTTTGTTATTTGAAAAAATAGAGACCAAAATTTCAGTATTTCATCGTGCCGAAGCTGGCTTGATTTTCAATTCAGGATACAATGCAAATATTGGTTTATTTTCATGCATTGCAGATAAGAGTGACACCATTATCTTCGACCAATTTATTCATGCGAGTATTCGAGATGGAATACGTCTCTCTCCTGCACGATCTTTCTCTTTCGAGCACAATAACACTAATTCTTTAGAAAAAAAACTACAACAAGCGAGTGGAAATATTCTCGTGGCAATAGAATCTATTTATTCAATGGATGGGGACCAATGTGAATTAAAAAAAATACTTACCCTTTGTAAAAAATACAAAGCACAAATTATTCTTGATGAAGCACATGCGACCGGAGTTATTGGAAAACATGGCAGAGGTCTAGCCTGCAAATTAAGGCTCGAAAACCATATCTTTGCTCGTATTCATTCATTCGGGAAATCTATGGGATGTCATGGAGCCATCATTCTAGGATCAAAAGAATTGAGGGAATACTTAATCAACTTTTCTGGAGCATTTATTTACACCACTGCCCTCTCTGAGGGAAGTTTAATGGCTATAGACAACTCTTATGAAGAACTCAAAAGTGGAACAGAAAAAATACATCAATTGCAAAAAAATATCACTTTTTTTAAAGAATCTATTTCCAAAAAATTAAAAAAACACTACATCTCAAGTAATAGCTCAATTCAATGTATTCTGGTTGGAGGAAATAAAAAAGCTCGAAAGACAGAATCAATACTTCAGAAAAGGGGATATGATGTCAGGGCAATTTGTCACCCAACTGTTGCAAAGGGAAGAGAAAGGCTTCGGATCTGTATTCATAGCTTTAACAGCGAAAATGAGATCAAAAAATGTCTTTTAAACATAGAAGAACTCCTATCATGAAAAGATACTTTATCACCGGAATTGGAACCGAGGTAGGTAAAACAGTTGGCTCAGCAATAATTACAGAAGCCCTAGAAGCAGATTACTGGAAGCCCATTCAAGCTGGTGATTTAGAAATAAGTGACTCGATGGCTGTCGAATCACTTATTCAAAACAATCGATCTGTTTTTCACAAGGAAGCCTACCGATTAAATCATCCTATATCCCCTCATGCATCTGCAGAAAGAGACGGACTAGAAATTGACCTATCTACTATAAAAGTTCCCAACACCGATAACATCCTAGTCATAGAAGGTGCGGGTGGCTTACTTGCCCCTCTCAACCGAAGAGAAACAATGATTGATTTGATTGACCAAATAAAATGTGAAGTCATATTAATTTCTCGTCATTATTTGGGAAGTATTAACCATACTTTAATGAGCACAAAAATATTAAAAACAAAAAATATAGCAATCAAAGGGATTCTATTTAATGGAAATGAAAATAAAGAAACGGAGGAAATTATTAAAGAAATGTCTTCTGGTATCAGGATCCTCGGTCGTATAAATGAGTTAAAACAAGTTAATTCTCTAAATATTAAATCAGAAGCTAATCGTTTAAAGGAAAGCCTAAGTGAATTTATCTGAAAAAGATCAAAAATACATCTGGCATCCTTTCACACAAATGAAAACAGCATCACCTGCTGTGCCTATTTCAAGTGGAAAAGGCAGCCTTTTAATTGATGAGAATGGAAAAACTTATATTGATGCAATATCCTCCTGGTGGGTAAATCTTCACGGACATTCACATCCGTATATTACTGAAAAAGTTCACCAACAAATGCAAAAGTTAGAACATGTACTTTTTGCGGGGTTCACGCATGAACCAGCGGTAGAATTATGTGAAAAACTATCTAAGCATCTTCCTTCCAATCAAGCGAAATTCTTTTTTTCAGGGGACGGATCTTCTGCGGTTGAAATTGCCTTAAAAATGAGTGTCCAATACTGGAAAAATAAGGGGCAAATCAAAACTAGATTTATTGCTATTGACGGTGCTTATCATGGAGAAACCTTCGGTGCAATGTCCGCTGGAGCGAGAAGTATTTTCTCGGCACCATTTACAGAATTACTTTTTAAGAGCACACACATACCCTTCCCAAAAGATGAACAAAAAGCCATAAATAGTCTTCAGAGAGAAATTCAAAAGGGCGATGTAGCCGCTTTTATATTTGAGCCACTAGTTCAAGGAGCCTCTGGAATGAGAATGTATTCTCCAAATGTACTTAACAAACTAATGAATCTCTGTAAAGATGCGGGGATTTTATGCATCGCAGACGAAGTAATGACTGGTTTTGGGAGAACTGGGACTACCTTTGCTATGAATCAAGTCCCAACAGAACCAGACTTTATCTGCCTCTCAAAAGGGCTCTCGGGAGGCACCCTCCCCATTTCACTTACGACTTGCACAACTGCTATCTACAATACATTTTTAGGAGATGAATTACAAAGAGCTTTTCTTCATGGACACTCCTTCACAGCAAATCCAATTGGATGTGCTGCGGCTATAGCTAGCATAGAATTACTTGAAAAAAAGAAATGTCAAAGAGCTATAAAAAACATTCAAAAGTCCCACATTGACTTTAACAAACAAATTGCAGGTCTATCTATTATCAAAGAAGTACGTCAGACAGGAACAATTATCGCAATTGAATTACAAAGTGATACTTCGGGTTATGCAAGTGGGATACAAAAAAATCTATATCAAGAATTTTTGGAAGATGGAATTATAATAAGACCACTTGGAAACGTAATTTACATTTTACCTCCTTATTGCATCACATCAGATGAATTGAACAAAATATACGATATAATTCATCAAAAATTAAAGAACTTATCTGGTTAAAATACAAATTACTAGCGATCAAAAAACTTATTGTCCAAATCGAATAGCTTCAACGGGGTCTAATTTAGAGGCAGAAACAGCTGGAATAATTCCGGCTATAATTCCGATTAAAACAGAAACTAGTAGCCCCGATATAATATTTTTGAAAGACAATATTATCTGGAAGTCATAGGAATAAGTTGCAATCAATGTACCCATATAAACTAAGAGTAAACCTAATCCACCCCCAACAAAACATAATAAAATAGACTCAAATAAAAATTGAAATAAAATAAAATAGTTCTTGGCGCCGACTGCTTTTTGGATACCAATTATGCTTGTTCGTTCTTTCACAGAAACAAACATGATGTTGGCAATCCCAAAACCTCCAACCAAAAGAGAAAACCCACCGATAATAATACCTGCTAAATCAATCACACCAAACAGTAAATCAATCCCCTTTGAAATAATACTAATCTCATTGAGAGCAAAATTATTATCTACATTGGGTGGAAGTCGACGAACGGATCGCATGACCCGAATTAAATCTTGTTTAAGGAGATCATTGCTAACCCCATCAATAGCCTTAACAAGTAACTTGGGATCAGTCGATTGATTATTAATTCTTATGAAATTATGTGCAAATCTAACAGGGATGACTACATTGTTATCATCACTATTTCCAATAATACTATCACCTGTTTTCTCAAAAACACCCACAACAAGTACTTTTTGCCCCATAATCTTAATTTGTTTTCCTAAGGGATTTTCTCCATCAAAAAGCGCATCGGCAATATTGAATCCAATCACTGCCACTGGCTTACCTGACGAGGATTCCAAAAATGAAAAATATCTCCCAGAAGAAAGCTCAAAACCAAATATATTTTGATACCCATGAGAAACTGCTGCGATAGACACATCTGAAATATCATTTGATTCAAACTTAGCAGTTTTCCCTCCAGAAGAAGCTACAAAGCAAATGGCTTCTGCAAACTCTAGTCTATCCTCCAATGCTTCAAGTTCTTTCAACTGAGGAACTGGACGTTGATAATATTTCCACCAAGGGTAATCCTCCCCCATTGACCAAGGCCACTTCTGAATAAAAACAATGTCTTCTCCAAAAGAGGAGACACTGTCTCTAATGTTTCGCTCTAAAGAATCTACCACAGCAAACACAGAAATGATAGCAAAAATACCAATAGTTACTCCCAAAAGTGAAAGAAGAGTTCGAAGCTTATTGCCTAACAATGCTTGAATTGAAAAACGTAAACTTTCTTGAATTAAATTAAATAAAATCATAAGTGGTATCTATCACAAAGATAGAATTTTATTAATGTAAATAATCCTTGAAATTTGAGGACTAAAAATCTGTTTTTAAAGCCTTAATTTTTACATTTACAATACTTACTAAATTTTAAAATTAAGCTTTGAAAAAAATTAAAAACGCCCTTATTTCAGTCTTTCATAAAGATAAAATTGCCCCACTAATCAAAGAATTAAATCGATTAAATATAACGATATATTCTACCGGAGGAACCCAAAAACTTATAGAAGGCATGGGAGTGAATGTTGTTCCTGTTGAAAGTC
>TARA_Y100000385_G_scaffold291774_1_pt1 | contig 16727 bp, 17 predicted proteins | sample TARA_Y100000385 | Tara Oceans TARA_Y100000385 (sample SAMEA2620980) | marine metagenome | biome: marine biome (ENVO:00000447); feature: surface water layer (ENVO:00002042); material: "saline water (ENVO:00002010), including plankton (ENVO:xxxxxxxx)" | depth 5 m
GAAAACTTGGTTGTTCCATCTTCCAACAAAACACCGCTTGTTAGAGCCGCTAGATGCTCGGGTTTCATTTTACGATTCAGCGCGACATGAAACAACTGGCCTGCACGATGCTTAGGATGCATCAGTTTTTTCTCCAAATCGCTATCATTTGTAAACAAGACCAGGCCTGTCGTGTCCTTCCCTAATCTTCCTATCGGAAACACATTTTCTTTACATGCCTTCGCAACAAGTGTCATAGCATTCTTTCTTCCGAAAGGATCATCCATTGAAGTTACAAACCCTTTTGGTTTATTCAAAAGGACATATTGTTTCTTTTGAGCTGCAATTGTTCCACCATCATACTTGACCTCATCAGTTGGACTGACTTTGAATCCCATTTCTGTTACAACCTCTCCATTCACTGCTACAAGTCCTGTTTGAATCAAGACATCAGCTTCCCTTCTCGAGCAAACTCCTGCATTTGATAGGTATTTGTTAAGCCGTACATTTTCACCAAAAGTTGGTAACGGATCACCTTTCTTAGCACGATCCTTAAAATCTATATACTTCCCTTTATCACGGGCAGTTACATTCTTACGTTCCGACGTACTTTTTCCTTGAGACGATTTTTTTTTCGTGTCATTCCCTCTGCCTCCCGATCGCCCTGCGTTCGTATCTCTTCCTCTGCCCATATCTAGCGTATTATTTTCTGCAAAGATAAGAAAAAGCGGTGGTCCGACTCCATAGACACTAAACGGTTACTACACCAGAGGATAAAATGCGCCTTCAATGTGCTCAATTGACGCTTCATATTGATTCAAGATGATTGATACGACATCAAAGCGTACCTCTTTGTCATTGTTCGATTCCATGATATACGCATCCATGATTTGAACCAACTGCCTCTGCTTGGATCTGGAAACTGCATCAGCCGGACTACCATGCTTTCTAGACTGTCTTGTTTTAACCTCAGTTGCAACAATGAACGCACCACTTTCTGAAATAATATCGATCTCACCTCGACGGTATCGATAATTTAGATTGAGGATGGAATGATTTTTTGATAAAAGGTGATTTACTGCAAGGCGCTCTCCTTCTTTTCCGAATTCGATGTGATTCATAGTGAGGTTGGGTTTCCTTATAATATAGGGCTAAACATTCGCGAGAACAACTAATTCTTCCTATTTTACGTCTTATATGATGAATACTACACTATCTCTTTCTAATATGAATTTACTCAAGCATACATTGTCATCTCTACTCATTGTTCTAATAAGCAGTGCTGCTCTCTCACAAAATACTGAATGGATTAATACCGCCGGTCTTTTTGGTTCGGACAAAGGAACTACGATTAAAGTGGATGACGCCGGCTTTACATACATCACTGGATACTATAATTCGGAAGCAAATTTTGGTCCTTTTTATACCGGTTACTCATTCGCGAGTAGTAAAGAGGTATATGTGGCCAAAATAGACCCAATGGGGAATTATGTTTGGGTGAAAAATGGAATTAACTATTACGATGATCGAGGACTCGGATTATGTTTAGACCCTGCTGGAAACGTTTATGTAACTGGAACATGTTGGGGAGGACTAGATTGGGGATCATTGTCGGTGTATAATTCATCCTCATTTACAGATCAAATTTTTGTTGTCAAGTTGGATAACAATGGAAATGAAATCTGGATGAAAAATGCGGGTAATTCAGACGGTTCCGTGAGTTTTGGTACAAATGAAAATGGATTGCCGCAAACACTTTATCAAGATGACCATGGTCAAGATTTAATCTCAGATAGTCAAGGAAACATTTATGTTACTGGGTTCTTATCAAACATTGACGGGGCACCACATGAAGCGACTTTTGATGGGATTTCAATCACATTAGCACCTTTGGACTCGGTTGCCTTTCTAGCCAAGCTGGCTGGTGATGGAACATGGCAGTGGGTGCGAACATTTGAAGGGATTCACCAGCACAGAGACAACGCTGTAGCTGTTGATGATGAAGACAACATTTATGTAACAGGTGGTTTCGTCGATACGCGAACATTTGGCACCACTAGCTTAACCAGCTTTGGTGGTGAAGACATCTACGTTATCAAGTATGATTCTGGTGGAAACTTCCAACATGTGTCACAAGCAGGAGGTCTGCTTGATGATCGTGGTGACGCGATTACTTTCGGTAACGATAATACGATGTACGTTGGTGGTGAATTCAGAGACACCGCTTACTTTGGCGCACAGTATTTAAATAATTACGGAAGTGCTGGTGGTCGTGACGGCTTTGTTGCCCGTTTAGCTAAGGACGGACAATGGATGTGGGCGACAAAAGCAGGATCTAAGAAAGGTAAAGATCGTGTAACTGGACTTGCAGCTAATGATCAAGGAAACATATTCGTTTCTGGTCAGTTCAGCAGTGATGCTAGCTTCGGATTGTTCCCAATAAGTTCTAACGGTGATAGCGTTCAAGCCTTTATCGCTGGGATGGATACCTTAGGTAACTTTCATTGGGTTCTCGGAGGAGGAGGTCCCGACTTTGATCGTGCAGCAAGTGTAGATGTGAATGGATGTGATGTCTATTTTACTGGATACTTCACTGAAACGATGACTTTCGACAGTATTACAGTAAGTCCGTTTCAGGGGAAAGATATATTCAATGGTAAAATAAGTGATGCGTGTTTCGGATCAACACCACCTCTACCACCAGGTCCATCTGAACCTGAAGAAGAAAATTGCGAACTACTCCCTGTGAACGTATTTACACCAAATGGAGATCAAATAAATGATTTACTCTACTTTTCAAATTCTTGTAATATGGATGGGACTGTTTTCATTTTTAATCGATGGGGTGAAGTTGTCTACGAATCTACCGATCTGCTTCAGGGCTGGGATGGCACGTCTAAATCCGGTAATCCTGTGAATGAAGGCACTTACTTCTATAAGATCGATGTGAAGTCTAAATTAGGTGGTTCGGAAGAAACTTCTGGTTTTATCACAGTAATTCAATAACTCTATTTATTGAGGAAGTTAATTCTAGCTATTGCATCAATTGCACCTATTTCGTCAAATTCAAGATGAAGCTAGAGCAGAAGCGTTCTGGAAAGATAATGTCCAAGCGATTATTGATGGAGATACGGCCAAGGTACTATCCCAAACAAACTATCCATTGGATGTTAGAAAGAGTGTTGGGTTCGAAACCCTCTTAGATGAAGATTGATCTCAGGCAAAATTGAAAGCTAACTACGAGTCAACTTTTACAGGCCCTGTGACTAGTAAGTTTACTGGTCGTGATCTCACTTATATTGATGCATGGGAATATAGTGACGGAATGACATATATGGTTACTTATTCCAACATGAAAGATGAATCAGGAATAGTCTTTAGTTTTAAGCAATTTGGAGAAGATTAGAAACTGTATCAAATTAGTTTTCAGCGAGAAAACTAAGCTATTTAATACCTCTCAGGCCTTTCGCTGAACGAAAGCTTGATTAGAGTGTACTCTCTAATGTGCGATTTTACTTGATATTTATTTTTCTAATATGCTTTGTCAGTTATGGACAAGAAGATCGGTATATCCTCTTAATTGGAAACCACTCAACTATATGCATCGATGATTCTAAGGTAGATCGCAAGACAGAGCTTCCTTCATCATTAGAAGCTTACAAAACAATTTTCGTCTTTTCAACATCAACTAGCACGTTACGTGATAAAGATGTTGATCGACTAATTCACTTCGCTGAAGGAGGTGGAGGCGTCTACCTTGGAGCAGAAAATTGGCCACTTCAAGCTGAGGCAAACCAGATCACAAAAAGACTATATCTCAAGGAGAGCTTTGGAGAGTACCAAGCGGAAGACGCTGAAATTGAATCAAACAATGGGAACTTGGAACTTGATTCTCTTAAGAACGTTCCTGCAGGAAGGACTACTGTAGCCTTCCCAATGGATTATCGTTTAAAGGTTGAGGCTTGGGTAGATGATCAGCCACTTATTCTCTCAGGGGCCCTAGAAAAAGGTCGTGTCATCATCGATGGAGGCTATTCAAGGTTCTATTGTGATCAACGATCGGACGAAACAGATCAATTATTCCAATCCTTCGTGTTGTTTCTCCTCCAAAAGAACTAATCAACATAAATACTCGTGAAGCAAAACTTCTCGCCATCGAAAAGTCCCTTATCGCTCAGTTTTAATTTTGGAATTACTAAAAGTGCACAAAAGGATAAAGTCATGTATGGTGCAGCTAATGTCACTCCTAGCTCTTTTGACCGCAAATCAAGTTTTTCATAAGCTTCAGCTACTTCATATCCATCAAGATTTGACATGATCCCCGCTACTGGCAAGGCTACCGTACTCACCTCATCGCCATTAGCAAGAGAAACACCTCCTTTCTCTCTGACAATTGCATTAATCGCTTCACATAAATCTTTATCATTGGTCCCGACAGCAATAATGTTATGACTGTCATGAGCCACACAAGAGGCAATTGCACCATGCTTTAATCCGAAATTTTTAACGAAACCAAGTGCTGGCGGAGCATCTTCGTATCTATTCACAACCGCGATTTTCAAAATGTCCTCTGCCACATTTGGAACAAGTGCTCCGTCAACAACTGTAAGCTCTGTAATTTCCTTTGTTGTGATCAATTGACCATCTTCTACACAGATTACCTGAACATTGGTTGATTGTGCATCGACTCGAAGTTGTTCCAATCCTATTTCGGAGCATGAAAAATTATTAACTATTTCTTCCTTGATAGAGTTTATTCTTGTCTTACCATTTTGAGCAACCAGATTTCCATCAATATAAGTGGCACCCACTTTGAAGTCCACTAGATTGTTGACGATACAGAAATCTGCAGGATCATTCAATTGTAATAACCCAACATCCATCTTATAGTGTTTTATTGGATTGTACGATGCTGCACGCAGAACATTGAACACATCACACCCTTTAGAAACCGCTCGTCTTGCCAGATCGTTTATGTGTCCAACGGCCAAATCGTTTGGATGTTTATCATCTGAGCAAAGCATTACATCTTCAGGAAATTCATCAATTAATGACCATAGAGCTTCGAAATTCTTAGCTGCTGAACCTTCACGTATAATGATCTTCATCCCGTGGTTCAACTTATTCACTGCTTCAGGTTTACTAAAACACTCATGGTCCGTTGTAATACCGGCATCGATGTATCTCTTCGCATCTTCACCCATTAGACCTGGTGCATGACCATCAACTTGCTTTCCTAGTTTTATCGCCAGGTTTATCTTAGCCATCACTTCCGGGTCACGATTGAGCACACCAGGGAAGTTCATCATTTCTGCTAAGTAGTTAACACGAGGCAACTGAAATATTTCTTCAATATCATCCAGTGTAATTTCAGCTCCAGCAGTTTCAAAAATTGTCGCCGGAACACAGGATGGTGCACCAAAATGAAACTTGAACGGGGTTTTGAATCCATTGTTCACCATATATTCAACGCCGCCCTTGCCTAAAACATTACCGATTTCATGAGGGTCGGAAATAGTTGCAACACTTCCATGACAAACTGCCATACGAGCAAATTCAGACGGAATAAGCATAGAACTTTCCACATGCACGTGAGCATCAATAAATCCAGGAATAATAAATTGCTCATGGTCAGTTTCACACTCCCGGATTGCACTGATTTTACCATTTAAAATAGTAATCTCACCCTTGTAGGTCCGTTTGTTTACAATATCAACTATATTCCCTTCTATTTTCATCTTTCACTTACTTAGCATTACGATAATAGACAAAAATGTTAGAGAAACCGTCCTTGATCAGTCATTATTAGTGAATTCTCCTAACTGAAACGGTTTACCCAAAATAGGGCTGCTTTTTAGCCAATTAACCTCTTTGGGCTATCTCCAGAATAACGACCAGTTACTTCAATTTCCAATTTATAGCCGCCAGCTTCTAGACCATCTGCTCATACAACCCCAATAACCACTCGATATGGATTGTTGATTGCGTTTAATTTAACAGACCGTGTATGATCCTGCGTTTTACCGCGCTTAGGATAGTCCCACTTATGCTCAGCCTCACATGAGACGCAAGAAGAAAGTTGGGGAGGATAAACATTTGAAGTTGTTCCATCCTGGTACGCATATATACTGAAGTTCGCATTCTTATCGTCTGGGATTACAGTGATTTCCATGTTTGAGTACTTTGGTATCTCTGTAACATATAACACATGATTACCCCTGAATTTAGGGTTTTGGGTTGCTGGAAAGCATGCAGTAGAACTATTCGATGCCCAACGCAGGCTCTCCATTTTTTCACCTGTATTCAAATTTCCTGTAAAAGTTGTTGTTGTATTTGGTTGAGCATCAATCTCAACAACCCCTTCTGGAGCCTGGGCCGATACAAAAGATGAACCGATAAGCATCGTTGATAGAATTAAAATAGTGGACTTCATTAGTGTCTAATTGATGTTAGATGATTAAGGTAACAAAGAGTATCGACTTTACATCAACCCAGATACTACTTATAGAGAATCAATTATTCTTTAGACCTCTCCTATTAGCTCTAAGGTCTCTTTTGCCGCTGCCTGTTCTGCCTTCTTTTTAGACGTCCCTGTACCTCTTCCGTACTCTTGCTTGTTGATGACAACCATCACGACGTAAGTCCAACTTGAGCCGTTATTTTCCTCCGTTAAGACTTCAAAATCGATTGGTAATCGGTTCTTTTGACTCCAAATAAACAGCTTTGATTTGAAATCGATCTCTTCCTCCAGAATCTGATTCAAATTGACATACTTCCTGAAGACGTGCTTATTGATTGAGGTCCGTGCACTTTCGAAGCCACCATCTAAATAAATAGCTCCAATTAATGCTTCAAATGCATTTCCCTCGATCGTTTCTAATTTGATCGTTCTATTTTTATTGTATCGCAGTACAGAATGAATCTCCATTTCATGTCCTATCATTCCAAGCGTACGTCGACTCACAACCTTAGACTTAATCTTTGTCAAGTAACCTTCATCTTCGTTCGGGAATCGTTGGTACAAAAATTCAGCTATCACGGAATCTAAAATAGCATCTCCTAAGAACTCTAGCCGTTCATTAGAAGTTTGGTCAGCTTTGCTATTCGATATTGATTTATGCGTAAGGGCATTTCGAAATAGGTCAACGTTAGTTGGACTGTATCCAAATCTCTTTAGAATAAATTTTGCGATTTCCTGATCTTCTGAGGAAAGACTTTTTCGAGAAAAGATGGAAAATAAACCGATCTTAGTCTACCATTTTTTTCACGATGACACTTGTATTGTGTCCTCCAAATCCAAACGTATTAGAAAGAGCAATATTTACTTCTCTCTTTTGAGGTTTGTGGAAAGTGAAATTAAGTTTGTTATCCAATTCTGGATCTTCTGTTTCGTGGTTGATCGTTGGAGGAATAATGTCGTTTTTAACTGACAAGATACACGCAATTGCTTCAATAGCACCTGCAGCTCCAAGTAAGTGACCAGTCATTGATTTTGTAGAGCTGATGTTTAAATCATATGCGTGCTCTCCAAAAACTTGCTTGATTGCCTTTACTTCAGCGATATCTCCTAAAGGCGTTGATGTTCCATGAACATTAACGTAATCTACTTGTGACGGATCGATTTCGGCGTCCTCCAAAGCAGCGATCATTGTGTTTTTAGCGCCCAATCCATCAGGATGAGGAGCAGTCATGTGATAAGCATCACCAGACATACCACCACCAATCACTTCGGCATAAATCTTTGCTCCGCGTTTCTTGGCATGCTCGTATTCTTCAAGAATTAGTGCACCACTACCTTCTCCAAGAACGAAGCCATCGCGATTTAAATCGAATGGTCTCGATGCTGTTTCCGGTGAGTCGTTTCTTGTTGAAAGAGCTCTAAGTGCATTAAATCCGCCCATTCCCATTTGGTTTACACATGCTTCAGATCCTCCTGTTACAATTGCATCAGCTTTTCCAAGTCGGATGTAATTAAAGGCATCAATAATAGCATTTGTAGAAGATGCACATGCAGAGACAGTCACATAATTTGGTCCACGTAATCCATATTTAATGGAAATATGTCCCGCAGCGATATCTGCAATCATCTTAGGAATAAAGAATGGGTTCATTCGTGGTGTACCATCACCAGTGAAGAAGTTCTTAGCTTCTTCTTGGAATGTTTGAAGTCCACCAATTCCCGACCCCCATATAACACCGATTCGGTCTTGATTAGGGTCGTTCTCCATAAGACCCGAATCTGCCATGGCTTCGGAAGCCGAAACCATAGCATATTGGGAAAAAGGATCTAATTTTCTTGCTTCTTTTCTATCGAAATGCTCTTCGGCCTTCCAATCTTTCAGTTCGCAAGCAAAATGTGTTTTAAATGCCGATGCGTCGTAACGAGTAATGGGTGCAGCTCCACTTTTACCATTGATTAGTCCTTCCCAATATTCAGAAATATTATTTCCTATTGGAGTTAGGGCTCCTAGACCAGTGACAACTACTCTTTTTAATTCCATACTCAAACGATCGATTCGACTATTTAATGTATTGGCTTAGCCAGCGTTTTCTTCAATGTATTTAACTGCGTCACCAACTGTTTGGATATTCTCAGCTTGATCATCAGGAATAGCTATGTTGAATTCTTTTTCGAATTCCATGATTAGCTCAACCGTATCCAAAGAATCGGCTCCAAGATCGTTTGTGAAGCTAGCTTCGTTAGAAACTTCGCTTTCTTCAACACCTAACTTATCTACTATGATAGATACTACTTTTGATTTGATGTCAGACATTACTTGTTTTTTTAAGGGTTAATTCAGCCGCAAAGAAAACCACAAAGAACCACAAAACAAAATTATTAGTCATAATATTCAATCACTTGCTCTTTTGATTTGCGTGTTAGCTCAGGTACTTTAGCGTCATCTGTGGGGTATCCGATCGGTAATAATAGGAACGGTCTCTCATTATCAGGGCGCTCTAATGCCTTCGCAATGAAGTTCATTGGGCTAGGTGTATGCGTTAATGTTACTAGTCCCGCATTCTGTATTGCCATGATCAAAAAACCCGACGCAATGCCTACAGATTCCGCAACGTAGTAATTATTACGTTTCTTCCCACCTTCGCCAAATTCATAGGCTCGCTTCATAACTATTACTATCCATGGAGCAATATCAATAAACTCTTTCTCCCAATCCGTTCCTAAAGGAGCTAGATCTTCCAACCACTCATCACTCATTCTTCCTCCATAGGATTTCTTCTCCTCCTGCTCGGCTAATTCCCTCAGTCTAGATTTCAACTCATCATTTGAGATAAGGCAAAATGTCCACGGCTGGTTATGCGCTCCTGATGGAGCTGTTGAGGCAGTCATCAAAATGTTCTCCAGGACTTCCTTTGGAACTGGTTTTGATGAGAAATCTCTGACTGAGCGCCTACAATCTGCCCATTCGAAAAAGCTGCGTGATCTCTCGATCATTTCTTCTTCCGTGTAAGTTTCTTGTGAAAATGGGATGAAGGGATATTCTTTTGACATGGCGTATGATTTACTGTAAATATAGAGAAAGAGATTATAAATACTAATCTGAGAACTATTTACTAAAATCCGAAGTAGCCAACTGTACTGGCATATTTTTTCTAAGAAGATTTGCTAGAAATGATGTGTAATAAGTCAAGACTATCTACATTTGCAGTATGACACGCACTCAAATAGCTATATTTGCCTCAGGTACAGGGAGTAATGCTCTCAATTTGATCCGGTATTTTAAGAACCATCGAACGCTTGAGGTTGCATTTGTTTTAAGTAACAATTCGAATGCGAAAGTGATTGAATCCGTGAAAGAAATGGGAGTTGCTACCTATCTACAAACGAATGCTCAAGTAGCAGACGGAGAATTATTGAAGCGATTTTGTGCGGATCGTGATGTGAACTGGATTGTCCTCGCTGGATATTTGCGTAAAATCCCAACAGAATTGATTTCAGCTTACCCTGAAAACATCATCAACCTGCACCCATCATTGCTACCCAAGTATGGCGGAAAAGGTATGTACGGAGCAAATGTGCATCGAGCTGTCCTAGAAGCAAAGGAGTCGCAAACTGGTATATCAATTCATTTAGTAAATGAGGAGTTCGATAAAGGTCGAATGCTCGCTCAGTTTTATTGTGAAATTGACGATTCGGATGATTTAAGCACAGTACAAGAGAAAATTTCGCATCTTGAGCAAAATTATTTACCTCGCGTAGTTGAAACAACAATCTTAGGATAATCATGGAAAAATTTTTCACAGGATTTAACTGGACAGAAATGTTCAAGGCAACAATGGTATTATTTGCTGTTATTGACATTGTTGGCTCAATACCAATCATTATAAAACTAAAGGAGAAGTCAGGAGATATTCATGCGGGATGGGCAACGAGTGTTTCGTTCGTTATCATGGTTGCATTCCTTTTATTAGGAGACAGCATTCTAGGTCTTTTCGGTGTTGAAGTCGAAGCCTTCGCTGTTGCCGGCGCATTTATTCTATTTGCGATGGCACTTGAAATGATTTTAGGAATTGAACTCTTCAAAGAAAGTGGGACTCAAAAAACGGCCAGTATCGTTCCTCTCGCGTTCCCTATCATTGCGGGTGCAGGTGCGATGACCTCAATTATTTCTCTTCGTGCAGAATTTGCAGTGATTAATATTTTAGTGGCGATCTGTATCAATGTAATAATTGTTTTTGCGGTGCTAAAATCAACACGATTAATTGAACGTATTCTTGGGCCTGGCGGAATTGCCATCTTGAAAAAAGTCTTTGGGATTATCCTCTTGGCGATTGCTGTTAAATTATTCTCTTCCAATCTTAAAGCATTACTAAACGATCCGGAAGAAAAGAGCTCAGAAGTTCAGATTGAGCTTGTTAATAAAGACTGAAATCGTTAGATTTAAGTAACCAATAAACAAAACCATTATGCTTAAATCTTCTAATTTTCTGGTGGGATTAGTTTCACTATTTGTACTCATAGGTTCATTTACAGCAAATGCCCAATTAATTGACTATCCTAAATCGTCTTTCTCACTTGTATTGAAAAGTGATAATGGAACCAATGGAAGTGGAGTTGCTTACGACCCCGCAAAGCAACTTTATTACACAATAATTGCAGGTAATAGTAGTTTTCCGCTTGAGGTATTTAACTCTTCCGGAAAACATCTCTTCCCTGTCGCAGAGGCCGGAAATGACCTACGAGGTATCTGGTGGAATAAAAAGGCGAAGTCGTTAGAAGGAAACTGTTATGGTGAAAACGGTATAGTGAAGATCGGTTTAACTAGTACTGGTTCACCTAGCTCTAGTGGAAACACCACTATATTCGAAGGGTCAGGTGAAGTTCGTCCAACAGGCAATTCTTGTGGCGTGTATGATGCTAAGAAAAAGGAACTATACTATTTTGAGAATGAAACTTTTAAGGTGTTTAAAAGAAAAACAGGGGCTCTATCAAGAAAAATTGAGCCTGATTTGACTTCTAGCGAGAGAAGAGAGTTAAACTATACCTCAATGATCTATACCGGAATCAAAAGGGGTGAATTAGGACTGTTGGATGTAAATGCACGGAAAGTATATTTGTTCAATAAGAAAACTGGTGCGAAAACAGCAACAATTAATCTGCCAAATGATGCTCCTGTGAGTGATCGCTTCGCGTTTAGCTATGCCAATGGCTATATTTTCTTATTTGACAAAGATTTAAGGACGTGGTATGGATATAAAATTACTGAATAGCTCAGCAATTAGGATTCATTCATGTTACGTTAACGTGATCAAATAAATATACTTTAACTAAAAATCATAATGTCTGTTGTTTTGACCAGTTCTAAAATGAACGTAGGTCGATTTCTAGAGCCAAAGTACAGCCGATTAGGTTAAAGATTGTGCAATGAACGTTATAGTTCGGTTAAGGTGAGCTAATAAGCTGCTTTTCGAAATGTCTTTGGAGAAAACTAGATTACACCCCTATCCCTATTTTTTAACAAAAATAGGGACTCTCTAATTAACTCACCGAGGATAGCTGCTTGATATTGTCGACTATATTTCACTCCATGAGCTATGTTTCTCTCTGTAGCTACCACACCAGATTGTTTTTTCTGTTTGAGACAGCTGCTTAAAACTTCCAAACACTCGTTTTCGGAATTTGCTAAGAAGCCTGAATTCGTTCGTTTAACAAAATCTCGCATCTGGTCGTCATCAGTAGGGCATAAGAGGATAGGTACTCCTGATGCATAATATTCAAATAGCTTAACCGGATACCATCCTTTAATGTCGTGAAAAGCAGTTAGAAAAAGTAGATCACTTTTATTCAAATATTTGTTCAACTCTTCTTTAGGCATACGATCTAAAAACTCAAAATGAGATTCATACCCCTTTATTAAGCTCATGATTCTACCTAGTTCCTTAGGCATCATATTAGCTCCAATAAAGCGCACAAAAATAGACTCTCCAGAATCAATTAGCTTCAGACAAGACTTGATGATGATAGAAATGTTTTGCGACGAATAAAGAGTTCCTGCATAGGTCAGCACGAACTGATTGTTCATAGTTTCATCAACGCGTTTTTCAACGAAGTCGGAAAACCCATTAAGAACGACCTCCCCATTTTTACCAATTAGGTTACCTATGCTTTTCCTCCAATTATCAGATACCGTAAGAAAAGTATCCGCATTGGAGGTCCATTTTAATTCACTTTTGCGCTCCAGCTTATTAATCCACTTATGAATGCCTCCGAGGCCTTCTGTATGCTTATGGGTTGTCCACTCATCTCTGTAATCTGGAACCCAAAGAATGTCAAATTCCTTTTTCAATTTGTGTCCAATGAAAAAAGATTGAAATGGTCTTCCAGAAGCGATGACGGCCTTAATATCATCGGATTGTATTAGGTCTCTAGCATGAGAATAGAAGTTGTGATATGGCAAAGATTTTACGAAGTAATTTGAGAAAATCAATTCTTTAAGCGTAAGTGCCTTTTGTAAAACTCTCAGTGAGCGATACTTTGATAGCTTATCTCGTAATGTCCGCTTATATGGAAGCCTTCTGATCTCATATTTATCAGTCTTTTCAATAAGCATTTCGTTTCTATCCAAGGGATCAACAAGATCCTTTTGGTTCTCATTCCATACTCGGGTAATAACGATCGGATAAATCCCAGATTCGTTCAAGTGCTTCGCCCAAGCAGCAGTTCGTTCACCCCCCACGAAGTTAGAAGGTGGATAGAAGTATGATATGATGATTACTCTTATCAGGTTTTTGATTTTTTAAATGCCAACAAATAAACGAAAGCTAACAACAAAAGGCATACGGATCCGCCAAAGAAAAGGCTAAAATAATTTCCATTCAATATTGAGTCCATATCGATGTACACGATTGCAATAAACCCAGCTGTGATCAAAAAGAGAAACGAGCTGTTTCTTAGGTTGAGATTTAAATTGGTTACTTTTCTTCCTAAGGTGAATAATATTGATGCCATCACTACCCCAGCCAAAGCCTGAGAAACTCCGGAAACTACGAACCCATATTCTTTCATAAAGAGCATGTTACTAATGATGACAATTAAGCCTCCTGAGAGAGTCGGTAAAATAAGGTGTGAATTCTTCTTAACTAAGCTAAAGCTAATTGAAAACTGATTAGATACCATTGATAGCACGCTTGCAAAGGCAACTAACGGAATAACCATTATAGATTTCATATACGTCTCATCTGCCAATAAAAAGGTCAGCATTGGTGTTGCTATAACGACTAAAACCAGAACTATTAGAGCAGAGAAGACTGACAGATCGAAAACCTGCTGGTAGGTTTGATTTGCATTATCGTCATCTTTAATTGACATAATGAATGGACCTATGGCCGTTCTTATCATATCTGCGACAACGACTATTGGCAAGCAGAGTTGCATGGACAGAGCAAGGACTGCAATATCATCCTTGTTTGTTAGATGTTCAGCGCCTATGAATTTATCAATACTTATGGTGATCCATGCAGAGGCACTGATCACAAAAAAAGGCCACGAGAAGAGCCACAACCTCTTCAATATCTTCATTGAAAAGCCTTTCCAATGGATATAATTCAGGGTTGTTTTAATAAATAAAATAGACACGACTGACCTCGCTATTAACAACCCGATAATCACTTCTGGAATTCCGAAGTCATAATACTCCAGACCAGGCACTACAATAATAACTGTGAAGAGTGCCTCTAGAAAAACGATCGATACCGCACTTTTTGCTTTTCTATCGATCCGGTAGTAATTGATATTCGTAATGTTGATGATATATGGAATAAACATAAATGGAAGTAATCTAATCCCATTTATTATGTCCATTTCATTTGCTGGTGAGACTACAAAAAAGTCCTGAAGCCAGCTGGCACCAAAGAATAAAAAGCCTCCCAGAAGAAGAGCAAAGCCTAATTGGTAATAGAACCAAGTCGTGAAAATCATATTCTGGTATCTCTTCCTTTTCCACTCATAGAAATAAAAGAAAACACCTGAATTTAATGCTAAAATAAATGATATCACGGTAAAGATCGAGAGTATCATAATTAAATTTGAATACCCAACTTTACTTAGATTGCTTGTGTAAAAAGGAATGAGGAGCATCGCAAACACCTTAGAAAAGACATTCGCGAACCCGTAGACTAATGTTTCCCCTATGAATCCTTTTAATTTACTCAACTAAAATTATTTAGATTTAGTCAACAACAAGTGTATTGACCTCTCGTGTCTTCCGAATCGCTTTATTCCTTGAATAATAGTCCAACCAAAATACAATATCGGTAGAACTAGTTTACCAAGACCACCATTTAGGACGCTGAATTTTCGTTTTCCTGCTTCATATATTTCCTGCTTCGGAATACTTACAACCGAAAAACCCGCGGCCTTTGCTTTGCGAGTCAAAGTGCTTTTCTTAATTGGCACGAATGTCCTTAATCCAGCTATAGGTCGCCCCATCATCCTTACGTAAGCTCTTCCAAAGGCAGAATTTCCCATCATAGGAAACCAAAACAAACGATAATGACCCTCATAAAAGGTCATGTAGCTAGGGCAATGTATTATACCTTTTCCCCCTGGCTTTAGCACGCGATACAACTCTTTTAAACAGTCATCAACATTTTGAACGTGCTCGAACGTTTGCCAACTATTGAATGCGTCAAATTGTCCATTCTCATAAGGTAAATCTTCCCCTATTCCTTGTTTGATTCTGCTTCGCCATTCAGAAGGATAATTGTTCTCACTAAACTTTAAATCAATTAAATCCTGTTTCCATAGTTCCGGCTCAACACCATGCACGTCCCACCCCGTCAGAAGCCCTTGAATAACAAAGCTACCGCAGCCTGAAGACATGTCAAGAATGGTCTTGGTTGCAGGGTCGTAAAGATGCCGATTCAATTCTGTAAATCTGTCTTTCTCAGAATTAAGACGATCATCGCTCCATCTTGCCACGATGTTGTCGATAATTGAGCGATCAACCTTGTCTAATTTTTTGTAGTAGAGAAGAATTTCGTTTTCAATCTTATCAGTAAGAAATGATTTTGAATTCATTATTTAAAAAGTCTTCTAAGTCTAGGCTGAATGCGGTACATAATTTTCACCCAAAGACCGTTGAACTTCGAATTTAGCTGTTTTTTCCATCTCTTATGATAGGAATCAAATATTTCTTCCCCAGTTAACTTGTGGAGAACTTCCATCAATGGGATATGAATATTTTGATGATAATACCTCGTAGCAAGCTCTTTCTTATTTTGATCATACACAGACCAATATCCGCTATCATAAAGGTGGATTGATTCTTTAAGCGTCTTCACACAGCTATCAATCGTGAATTTGACCTTTTCATCATGAGTTACTCTCCATAAATCATACAATCCTAATACCGTATAAATGAACCCATTCAGAACAAAAGAAGGTTCCTTACTCGGGTACTCTTCAAACCAAAGAAGTCCATTTATATCATGCCTTTTAACTCCACCTTCTTCATAGCTGATATCAAAAAATTGAAATATCGAATATGCTTTTTTTAAATTCTCTTCATTTTCACCAAACATCTGATTGTAGCGCAATAACAAAGAAATAATCTGACCTTGATACATTCCTGACACCCACCCAGATTCTAATCCGTATCGAGGGTTCGGGAAATGATTCCTCCAAATTGAAAGTCCAAGGTGCTCTTCTTCATTTTCTAGCAACCAATTAACGCACTTTTTTACTCTGCTTTTGTTTATCTCAACATCTTTTCCATCTAGGGCTAAGTCATGCGAAATTAGTCCATATTGGACTATGTAAATCTGGTTGTATACAGCTTTGTCTCCAAAACCAGACATTGGAAGACCATTAGCATCAAAATCACCGAAATACTTTTCTTCAAAATGATGTAAAGCTTGGCTAAAATCCTGATAAAACTTACCTAGTTTTTTATCAAGAGACACCTCTCCTACCGGCAGAGTTAGATTATGATTTGGCTTTCTCACTTAATTTCATTTTAGAAATCTGACAAGCTTCTACAAGTATGTCTGTTATCTGTTTTGTAATTAGATCTTCAGAAAGGTATTGCTTTACTAAATTACGATTTAACCTTTGCAATTCAAGCGGTAGTTTTTGCTCTAACCCAAAGGAAAGATGGCTCTCCACTGAGAAAACTTTTATCCCGATATTTTGTAACCAACCGTATAAAGGACTTTTCTCACTTAGGAACAGTTTAGCTCCTCCATAGAGCACAGTCATTATGGTACCAAACCCCTGTTGTCTTTCGTGT
>TARA_Y100000385_G_scaffold291961_1_pt1 | contig 16702 bp, 6 predicted proteins | sample TARA_Y100000385 | Tara Oceans TARA_Y100000385 (sample SAMEA2620980) | marine metagenome | biome: marine biome (ENVO:00000447); feature: surface water layer (ENVO:00002042); material: "saline water (ENVO:00002010), including plankton (ENVO:xxxxxxxx)" | depth 5 m
AGTTCTTACCTAGGCCTAAAGCTTTCTTAACCGGACCTGTTAATTTACCTTCTAAAACTTCTTTTATAAAAGGTTTAAAATCTTTAGAATCTGCATCTGGGGTAACTCCTTCTAATATCTCTAACACAGCTGTTTCTACTTCAGACTCTAATTCAGGAGTAACAAATTCAGGTGCTGCTTTCTTAAGTTTAGATCTTGGTGTTACTCTATCTTTTTTAGTCTCAACATTAGTAGTGGTATTATTTTCTGCTGCTATATTTAAAGGCTTACCCTCTTTATCGACTAAACTAGTTTCAGATTTATTTTTTTCATTGGCTTTTGCTAATTTCTTTTTAGAATCCATTTTTCCAAAATTAGTATTAGCAAATATAAACTCACCAAAACCTTCTACACCTACTGTAGAGCCATCCGCTCTTTTAGCAGTTGGATCGAAATTAGTTAACCTATCTCTGACTGATTGTATAGCACTAGGGTATTCATCACCAGTAGATCTACTTTTAACATAATTGCTAATTACACCATCGTTTGGTATATTCATACCATAGTCTCGTGCTTCCTGAAGATCGAAAGTAGCATTAAATAAAGCTGGAAATTTTCTACGATCATTAATAAAATCTTTATAATCGTCTTTAGTAACTATATCTTGTGGTATTAAATTATTGATAGCTTGTAAAACTGTTGGTTTTGATTCAGAACTTTTACTTGCAGCTACTCTTTGATTAACATTTTCGTTTGCATTTAAGTCTATAACATTGTCAGCTTCTAAATCAATACCTATAGCATCTGCTAGTAACTGTTGGTATTTACCAATTGTAATATCACCATTATTAAGTGACATAGCCATACCTTTAAACCAGCTTATTATATCATCTTGACCATTAAAAGGTATATTATATTCTCCATCACTAGCCTGATCTAACGCTTTATTAAATAAAACGCCTAACACAGCAGGCATGTTACCCTTGTTGTCAAGTTTTATTTTACCACTTCCAACAGCTTCTACAAAGGAAGCTACAACCTCCTCTGGATCAAATTTACCCTTATTTAGGCCTTCTTTAAATATTATATTATCGTTACCAATCTTTATAGCTTCCCACATTTCTGGATTAGATTGCTCCATGTATTCTATTAATTGGTCAGAGAAATCGTTAAACTTTTTAGGATCTTTTGCTAGAAATATTGAAGAAGGAGCATGACTATTTTCATGTGCCCCAGTGTTATATTTCATGTTTTTAACCATGTTAGGCTTGTACGCTAAAAAACTTTTTTCATTACCAATTTCTATGAATAAACCGTTTTGAGTACCAGCTTTTAAACTTTGTATTATTTCTTTCTGTTTTTTCTCCTTAATACTAGAATTTTTTACAAAAGATTCTGCTTCTTCTAAAGTTCTAGCTACTTTTAAATTGGGATTAGCTATTAAGTCTTTAGCTAATTGTTTCTCAACTAGTTCTTCTGAATATAAGTCTATAGCTTTATCTTGTATCTGTTCTACACTAGGATTACTACTTGTTTCTAAAAGTTTTGCTTCTGCATCTGACAACAGTTTTTTGTATTTAATCTTCTTATTTGAGTCGAAAAAAGATGCTCCTTTTAAAGCGAAGAAAGCATTGCCAAAGTATTTTTTAGAAGTATAAAAGTTTTTTGCTTGATCTATATTAACATACAACTTGTTTAATACATCAAGCTTTTTAGCTTTCTGAAACCTATTTATAGTATTGTCATTTTTTATATCTTTAGCTTGGTTTTTAAGATTTATAAGCTTTGCAAGCATAGAATTATAACTACTGTTACCATCTGGATTTAAACCTTTGTTTTTAAATCTATTATCTAGTTCACTGAAACTAGACTTTATCTCAACATCTAAGTCTTCTATTAATTTTAAATTTTCATTAAGCTTTAAATTTATTTCCTGCATTCTATTAACAACATTAGATCCACCAAAATTAGGTTGCGTTAAGTTAGTTTGCATCAACTCTTTAGCTTCTAATTCTAATCTCCTACTATCTTGTTGTAATTTATTTTGAGTATATGAATTACTCTCTATATCTTTCTTAAGATCTGCTCCTATAAAATCTTTAGTTGTCATAGCATAGTATATAGGTGAAGCCACGGCTACAGGTCCAGAAGATAATAAGCTAGTAGCAGCTATCTCGCTTAATCCCTCAGTCGCTGGTCTACCAGCTATATAATTCTGTGCAATACCATTTACCATTTCAAAACCAGTATCAACAGTTACGTCTTTTATAATGCTAGGGGTTTGAGCTCTTAAGAAATCTCTACCACCTTTAAAAAATGTTGTTTCAGCGTTTCCACCAACGCCTTTAACAAGAGATTTACCTTTGTTTAATATTTTCCAAGTAGGTAGTGTAGCGAATATAGCTTCAGAACTTCCACTTAAGACTGATCTCCACATTATTCCAAACTCATTATAATCTTTTTCTCCAGTTGCAACTTGTTTTCTAAAATCTAAATCAGCCGCCCCCATAGACATTGTTCCCATAAGAATAGTAGGTATAGCAGCAGACCCACCACTGAAGAGCATAACACCAAATTGAGGTAACTGTGTTCCAGCCATTTGAAAAAACCAACTGCCAAAGTCATTTACATTTCTAAACTCTCCAAATTTAGTTGCGCCAGCATAAGGTGCATTTTTCTTCTCTTGCCAGCCTTTCCAAGCCATCATGCCCTCTGTTAACGGATCCATGCCTATGTATCCTCCTCCTTTTAAAGCCATTGATGCCCAACCATAAGGTGTGAAATACTTTAAACCACCATAAGCTATATCTGTTACAACGTTCGCTACAGCAAATCCAAAGTTTTGAGTATTAGACTCAAGATCACTATAGTTTAATTTATAAACATCCCACTTAGTGTTAGCATCTTCTATATCGTCTATTAATAAACTTTGTTTTTCAATATTAGTTTTATACTTTTCATTAAGCAATACAAACTTACTTATTTCTTTAGACCTGTTATCTGTAAATCTTTTAGGAACAATTACTTTTTCTCCATAATTAGTTTCTATCTCAACCAAGTCGTCACCTTCTTTTATGTCTATGTTGTAACCAGGTACATTCAGAACATTGTTCATTATTTCAGTGTACATGGTATTAATATTATTTAACTTAGACTCTATAGTTCTTTGCTCGTGTTTGTTAGCATATAATTCTCTTGTGTTTTTCTCACTTATATTCAGTGAAGATAATATAAATTTACCTTGTATCTCTCTTTCTGCTTTTTCAAAATTACCAATCTCTACGTAATCTTCAAAAGCTATTTTTGATTCTCCGCTTAAATCTTCCTCAACTAACACTTCGTCAACAGCTTTCTTGTTTATGAACTCAGTGAAACTAGCTCCTCCATTTTTCTCACTCCATTCTTGAGTGTTAAATATAGCTTTACTACCATCTTTTTTATCATAAAAAAACATAGCTTCATTATTTTCTAATGACCAAGCCAATGCCGCTTCATAACCTTCTATAAGCTTCAAGTCTTCGTTCTTAGGAGCTTCACCTTTTTTAGTTATTAAATTACCTGTTAAATACTCAGCTTTATAATCTTTATTTACTTCTTTCTCGTAACTAGGCATAGTACTGTATTCAACAGTAGCGTTTAAACCTATGTTTTCTTGAGCAACAAATATAGAAAAAGCATTTTGCTGTGCATTTCTTTGTCTTTCTACGTTTTTATCAGATGATCTAGTGTAACCATTGTCAGCTTGGTAATCGGTAATAAAACCAGGTGTATGAATATCTGCAAATTCCACCATGTTAACTTTGTAATCACCAGTTTTAGCATTATATTCACTAGCATACTTTCTAGTCTTAGCACTTCTCATCCACTCAACATTTAACCCTGGTTTGTCAGGATCATTAGATGCTCTAGATTCAGCTTCTCTAGCATACTCATTGACGGATTTTAAACTTTCTTCTACGCTTTTTATAGTACCAGCAGTAGAGTGATTAGCTAAGAATTCTACTAGATTACTATGGTTTTTATTCACTTTCTTTTCATCCCCTTCTGAGTTGTAATCTACGTCTATAATTATTTCCTCTCCAGTATCGTTATGTATAACCTTTATAGCGTCTCTACCAGGTTGTAAATTGTTAAATGGAAAAGGCATTTTATTGTCTTCAAAAGCCTCTACCACAGTGAACTCATCTGGTAATAGCTCTTCCAACGCTGGTAATACTTGCCCTTCGCCAAAATTTTTAAATAGTTCTTTGGAAACATTTTGATTATAATAGTTTTTTCTACTGTCAAAATCATTATAAGGTTTTTTCTCACCAGGCTTATCTGTAACAACCTCAAATTCATCTAATACAATACCTGGCCCTTGCTTTACTATGTAACCATTTCGCTTAGTTTGATTCCAAGCATTAACATAATCTTCAACAGAGTCAAACCTTTCCTTACTATCATTAGACATAAAGTATTGTTTCTTAGCTTCTCTATTAGAAAGAGTAGGATTAGCTAATTTAAATTCTTCTAAACTTATTTTTTTACTAGTAACCCAAGCATCTTCTAACGTAACGTAGTCATATATAGTCTGTAGATTACCATGTCTGTCATATCTAAAATATAGATCTTTTGGCTCACCGTTAACCCCCGTTAATTCTAATCTATGTTGTTTAGCTTCTAGTTGCCTCTTGTTATAATCGTCATATTCTTTTTGATTCTCTTCTTTAGCTAAAACATTATAAGCGTCTATTCGCTTATTTACATTTTCATATTTTTTGTTTATCGCGTCTAGTTCTACTTTGTATTCTCCAACGATCTTATTATACATATCCTGCTGTAGACTAGTCATATCATAGTACTCTGTACCATCATCAGCTGTTTTTAGTAAATTATCAACTCCACCATCACTAAAGAAAGCTGATTTAAGGTTTTCCTGAAACTTAGCTTCTACTAGTGCTACATCTTTTTCTACAGCTTTTTCAACATTTTTAAAATTTACACCAAATTCATCTTTGAACTCGTTCTTTAATATCTTAGTAGTTTTCTTAGGTTCATTAATGTCATTGTCATTAGTAACGTTATTATTTAACTCTGTAAAATTCGATCCTAAGTCCAAAGATTGAGATGCCTCGCCGTTTGTTTCCACATTGGCATCTTGTTCCGCGGTGGCTTGCTCCTTTTTTTCCTTATCTTCCTCATTAACTATTTCAAAATCGCTAGGTATTTCCAGATCAACACCCTTTTCTTTAGTTTCTTTTTCTTCTACTATTTCGAATCCTTCGGGTAATTCAAGTTTTTCTTCTTTCATACTAATTATTTTGATTTCGTTCTTTTCACAACAACACCATTAGATAAGACTACAGTGTCGCCAACTTTAGCTGCTTTTTCTAACATTTTCTCATCTTCAGCTAAGTTAGATGTTGTTATAAATTTGCTACTAAGTCTTGATGCTCCTTTATTGTAAAAGTCGTTTGAACCTTCTTGCTTGTTTTCATCGTACTTTTCTTTCTCTTTACCAACAGCATCGTATTCATCTCCTTTAGGATTATATACGTCTGGTTTATTCTTACCTTTATTGGTTGTTCTTAGTATTACAGATGTTCTTTGTAAATCTACACCATTTTTCTCAATAGCTTGTTCTGCTAGGTATTCTAGCATAGGTTTTTTAAAGTTCTTATAATATTCTTTATATTCTTTAGTATCCCCAACCGGTACAGGAGCTTCTGGAAACTGAGTAGTACCTGTTATACCAGTAGGCATCATGTCTTCCCATACGCTTTCTCCAAATGAAGATATAACACCATCGAACATACCACCGTCTAAAATCATTTCACCGTCCACTTTAATGTAACTACCATCAACCAATAGCGGATTACCTTTCATATTGCTTATTAATTGTTTTTCCTTTTCTACAGATATCATTCTTTGAGCAGTGTTTTCAGGTAGAGGCGCTTGTCCATTTTTTATTCTTTCTTCGTTTTTTTCTTTAAAACCCTGTGTTACTTCAGTGTATAAGTCACTATAAGCTCCTTTGTTGTTTTTCATAAAACTATCGTAAGCATTAGTAAGTTCTTTAGAAATATCCGGAACTAATTTTATGTATGGATTATTTTCATTTAGCAACGCTTTATGAAACTCTCCTAAATTTAATACTGGACAACCACCAGCGCCTTCACATGCTTCATCTGAAAGGTCAGTTAGTATTATATTAGTTCCATCGTGGTCTATGTTTATATGTTTACCTAATTCACCACCTCTTCTTATTTTATCTATTATATTCAATTGTGGTGGTAAAGCACCTGTTACACTCAATGTTCCAGCAGCACCAGCACCTTTCTCAGTATATATTTTCATAGCTTGCTCAATTACTTTAGCACTCGCCATTATATCAGTTATACCTTGAGCGTATTGATCAACTATACCTTCGATTTTTAATAGCTCTGAATTTGCTAAGTTAGGGTTTTTAGCCTCTCCTCTATCTAACACCCCTGATATCTCGTTATGCTTTGTTACTAAATCATTCATTAGTGAATTAGACTTTAGATCAAAGTCGTCGTATGGTGTTCCAAAAGTAGCTACTTGATCATTTAGCTTTTTGCTTCTAGCTATAGATTCTTTAGAAAAAGTATTCATATTCATTTTCTTCTTAAGTAGCCCACTAAAAACATCAACACCAGCTTCTACTATAGTGTTTTCATTTCTAAGCTGTCTCTGTTGCTCTATTCCTCTTCTATGAAGTTCTCTTTCATGAGGTCTAGCAGTTTCAGGAACTTGTATAGTGTTTATATCTTTAGGTCTTTCGTAACTCATATTGTTTTAATTTTAGTCTTCCCCTGTGTAGGCTGGATCATTTTGTAACTGCATTAGCTGAGTCTGTGCTTGAAGCTCAACGTTCCTTGCTTGATCTAATTGATTTGAAGTTCTATTTATATCAGCCATCTGTCTACCTTCAGTAGTCTTAAACTTAAACTTCTCTCCTTCCGCTTGTAGTCTTTGAACAGCATCCTCACCTTGAGCAGCTGATTTAGCATTAGCAACTTCTTGTTTTTCTATATTAGCTGCTATACCTTTTTTACTTCTTAAAGCAGCTTGTGCTAAGGCTGTTGCTCCACCTGCTCCTTGCCCAGTAGCAGCCATGGTGTCTAGAGTATTAGCTAAAGATATGTCAGCTTCTTCAGCTTGTATTTCAGCGGCTTGAGTAGCTACTGGTAAATTAGCGAACTGATTAGTTATGTTCTCATATGGATTAATAGCTGCTTGTCTATTTTTAACAAGATAGTCTAGTTGTTGTTGCTTTATATTAGCTCTGTCAGCGAATTTGTCAGCAAATCCTTGCATCTGAGTTATCATTTGTTGTTGATTACTATTGTAAGCTTCTTCTCCTCCTTTTCCCATGTTATATTTTTTTTATTAATTGTTCATAGCCAGTGTCACCTGTTGCAAAACCTATTTCTTTTAAGTTGTTATTAAAGCTTTGTATGTTACCCCAGAAAAATAAAAACTTACCGCCTTCTTTTCTCCATTCGTCTTCACATGCTTTTATTAATTCCTTTAATATTAAGTTTCTATTATCTTCTCTATAATTCTTGTCTGAAACAACCCACTGTATAGCAGCGCTATTAGAGTTTGTTTTAAACATAAATATAGCTGAAACAGGTTTACTATTATGTTCTGCTATAAAACCTGTCTTTGGTAATATATCGTGATCTACTACAGACCCATTCCATTCATACCACCATTTGTCTAAGTGTTCAAAGTCTTCTTCTTCTAAACTTCTTACTTGTATATCCATTTAATTTAATTTAATTTAATTATGAAAACCCAGACGTAGTAATAAATTCTGTTCCTGCTGACCACAATTCTTTTAAACCACCTGGGTCAGTTGTTTCATCTGTTTTAACCTTAACGGTTGTAAAGTATCCTTTTATACCTGTTACAACAGGACCAAATCTAACCTCACCTGGTCTAACAACGGAATCAGATATTATATTAGCTACATACTTGTTTTCTTTTCTAACAAAACCAGCTCTTAAAGGTTGACCAGTGACAGCATCATAATATAAACCTTCTTCATAGCTTTTAACAGGTTTTATAGTATCATCGAACTCTACCCATGAACCAGCAACACTGTTCATACCTTCTCTTCCAGATGTAAAACCTTCAACTTCCCAACCACTACCACCTTCATAATGTATTGTTGTAAAGTTTTTCATAGATGAAGGAGCTTGATTAAATACGAAAGTTATATTAGACTCGTATTTATCACTATAAAAACTAGTTCTATAAGGGCTAATGTTGTTGTAATGCTCCCAAACGTTTCTTTCTTCAGTAGTGTAAAATTTATTTAATACACTAAACATGAAATCAGGTTTGTAACTCATAAATGAAACCCAACCATTTATTTTTTCATCAAAAACTAGAGTATAGAAGTCTTTTCTATTGTTCTCAACTCCTTGAATTTTAGATATTTTATTAGGATACTTTTGAAGAGATACAACATATTGTTTATTGTGTATATCCCAACCTCCGATGATTTCTGATTTATAACTTATTCTAAACTCACAAGGTATACCACTTGTTAACTTACTAGGTATAGGTTTATTAAACCACAATCTAACATACCCGCTATCTAAGCTTTCTATAAATGTTATTATAATATTATCCTCTTCAAAAACCCTTTCGTAAACGCATAATTTCATACCAACCTGTGGAGTTGCTATGCTTTTAAATTCAAAGTCAGCTATTAGAGACCCAGCAACAACATTTGAAATAGTGTATCCCATTAAGTTTTTCTTACTGTCTTCATCTATTAAGGCTAGGTTGTCTCTAAACCAGTCTAACATGCCGTAATTGCTTATCTCTGTCAAGCCGTCATTTGACAATCTCATTATAGCGTTTCTGTTTCTATCAGAAAAATACTTCCTATAGTTATATATTGCAAATGATTCAGGATTTTTACTTATTCCGTAATCTCCTTTGTATGGAACAAATTGACCTATAACTGATGCTCCAGCCTGAGTTTGTGTACCACTTTCTGTTGTGTATATAACATCTTTATCTATTAAAGCTCTATGTATTCTATTCTCTTGAAAAACTATTAAGTTAGTATCTTCAGCGTGTGTCATCTGTATAGATCCATGAGAAGGATCTAAAGACTTAGTTATATCTGTTCCTATAGAGAATACATTAGTTTGGTTTATACCTGTTCTAGAGTTGTATATACCAGAATATATTAAAGTATTTATTCTTTTTTGTTGCAAAGGTTCTGGCTCGTCTAAATATGCTCTAACACCTTGACCAGTAGAAGGATTATTGAAACCACCTCTTATTCTACCTTCTTCTAAGTACCAATTGTCAGCTGTTTGTGCAAATTTCTTTCCGTAAAAAACCTTTGGGCCTATAGCAGCATAAGTTATTGGTAGGTTTTCTCTAACATTCTCGTTATCACCATCTCCCCCGCAACTACCATCGTTGCCAATAATATACAATAGCCTTCTAAAATCTTCTGATGGTCCTATTTCTATTTTTGCGCCATACATTATGTTGCCGTTACCATCATTGAAGATTTCTTCAAGATATTTTTTATCAAATCTTGTTATTTCTCTTACACCATCCTCATCCCACTCACACTGTTCTATAGCTATATAAACCTCACATGGACCGCCTTGTATTGACTGAGTTAGACTTGATACTTGAAGTTCGAAGGTTTGCGCGTTTAAACTTCCAGAGTTTCTACCTTCTATTCTTTTTCTAATTTTTTGAAAAATATTTCTACCAAAGAAACCGCTTGCAGTTTGTTTTTCTTGACTAAAAAAAGGTGGTAAAAGATATTGAGTATATACAAAATCGTATTTTTTAATGTTCGGGCTAGTTACGGGTCCCCAACCTTGACCACTAACAGTTTCAGCAGTCCAAGCGCCTTGTAGCCAATTTCTTTTTCTTCTTCTTGGCGGTCTAAAAGGGTTTGGATCACCAAAAAAATTATACTCAGTTCCTGGTCCCGGTTTTATATTCCTAGCTCCGCTTAATGAAGGATAATTACTTACACCACGTTCGAATCTATATGGACCTGGAAGTGTAGCTCCAGGAAGCCAAACACCATTTTGACAAAAGAAATCATCCTGCAATGATGACCTTACATGTCTAGCTATATAAGCATTAAAAAAATCTACTTCAACTATTAAACTCATATCTATTAATTTTAATTCTTAAGATTTTGACCCTTTATAAATTATTGTTCTAGTGCGATATTCTTCAGATGGTTGGCTTCCAGGTCCACCGGACGCATCTATTATTTCAAACCTAGCTTCTATAACTAATGCAGCTCTTTTGTCTCCGCTGTTGCCATAAAGCGAACCTGTTTTAGAAGGTATTGCATCACCGGCTAGTTCTGCCGTTTCGTATGTACAATACATTAGTGTTTTATTAGCAGTAGGGTTTTGTATTGCCCAAGAATCAGCACCTTTGAGTTTGTCTTTGAAAGGACTAGTACCATTTCTCCAACCAATGGCTTCTACCTTGCCAGTATCCTTGTTAAACTTACAAGTATTAGCTACGGGGGTTGATTTTAATCTGTATTCTAAACCTGCTAACCTATTATTAGGATCTATTACCGTTCCATCAGTATTTCTAAGTTGGCCATCAGCATCACTAATATCATTTGATGGAACACTACCATTTGTAGTTTGACTAAACTGAGCTAACCAAGGACCAATGCCATTTACACCTCTATCCCTGCAAAGCTCGTTCCAATCATCGCCTGCCCATACCACACAGTTATCTGCGTTAGTTACTGAGTCGCTATTAACCGTGAAATCATCACCACCATCACCAGCTTTGTTTTCATCATTTCTAGTTAAAAAATTACTTCCTGGGAAATTTTTTAATGCATCACCACTAGTTACATTTCCTATACAACCTGGTGTTGGTCTATATGGACCTACTGGTGTGTTGGGAGAAGGGAGACAATGACCAAGTCTTTTTATAACTGGTTTTTCATTATCAATATAAACTTGTGGTTTCGAAACAGCAACGTCAACGTTAGGATCACTAGTATCAGTTATTCTAAAGTTAACAGTGAAAGGGTTGTTCTCAGCTGCAAAGCTAGTATACGCTAGCTTATTATCTACTACTAATCCAAACTCTGGTGGTTGACCTACAGTAACGCTTTTAACTACTCTTAAAGCTGTTGGCGCAAGGTAAGTTCCACCAGCAAAACCAGTCATACTCTCAACATTTACTTCAAGTGTTTCGCTATCCATAGTTGCACCATCTTCATCTTGAACTACAAATTGTTGGTTGCTCACTAATTGACCGCTATTTTTAGACTCAGACCAAGTTACGCTAAAAGGGGATAAACCACCAGCAGTAGCTGCACAAGGAGATTGGTTACAGTTGTTGCTATTATCAATCAGTGTGATTGGAGCTATAGGTGCTGGATATTGCGATATGTCACTCTCAGTGGCTTCTAAGTCTTCTTCGTAAAACCAGCAAGTTTCTACCCCAAGAAATGAAGCTTGGTATAATTTACCTGGAGAGGTACCGGAAGGCATATCACTTTTAAGAAATATAAATGTTGAACCACCTAATAATTCTATAAGAACTGGATCACAAAGTGTTATTTTAGCTCCAAAAACAGCATCAGCTGGTGGACACCCCTCAGAATCAACAACATCATCTTGCTCTATTAAAGGCTGTTCATCATCATAAATTATAGGAACTTCACTAGCAAAAGAGTATGTTCTATTATTATATTTAAAAGCTGGACTTAATTGAACTAAGGGCTCTCCTTGAACATAAGCGTTTAGTTCATCACCATATAAAACATCATCACAAGTTGTATACTTATAACCTGTGGCTATTCCTGGTGGTACAGCGTCTGGATCTACAGGTAGTACACCTTGAGATGGTGGACCTCCAGCTATTAAGTTGTTTAAATCTGATATTAAACCAGTAGTTGAGGTCTCCCAATATATTTCTATTTTAGATTCTACAGGTTTAACTTCGAAACAGGCAAATAAAGAGTTCTTACTAGTTTTATAAGGTTCTATGCCTAAAGACTCACCATCAGCCATACCTAATATTATACACGTAGGGTTGTTTGATGCTGACCATATACCTTGTGAAGTTGGATATTCATTCTGCTCCGTCTGTCTTGCGACCTGCATTCCTAGGTCAGTCATTTTACCATAAGCGGATATAGAAGCTCCTTTTTGACCTAAATAAAATTGGTTAGGATAAGCTCTAGTTTTTCCAGCTATTTTGTAAGCACCAACCCTAGGATATAGTATAGAGTTACTTGTTCCAAATTGAGTTTGCAGTGGAGATACTTTGTTTAAATCCGCAGGCACCTTATTAACATTGTCAGATATCAAACTAGTAACATTGAAGTCATTATAGTTAACGCCACTTCCATATCCACCAGTTACTACTTGAGCTTCTTTATTCACATCTGTAACCTGACCTAAATATACGTTATAAAATTCTTGAGCCTGTTGTTTAACTACTATTTTGTAAGCATGCCAACCTAATATATTACCTTGACTTTGAAAAGTTAAAACTTCTCCATCAGCATAATTAGTATTGTCTAAACCTTGCACGTACACTCCATCTTCGTTAGGATCATTTTGTCCTATTTTAACCTGACTTACTACTGATTTTTTTATCTCACCGTCTTCTGTTAATCCACTAACTATATCACCAATGGATATACCACCATATTTATCCGAGTCATCAAAACCAGATAAAACCATATTACTAAAATTTCCAGTCTCATCTATTATTCTTTCATAGGTCAATGGTCTATATAACCCTGGGTAGCCAGATTCGTCAGATCTTTCTAAAGGTATGTTTTTTCTAAATAAAACCTTTATAGAATCTCCTCTCCATTCCGATACATCAGAAGTATCTATACTAGCATAGGGATGGTATGTTGTTGAGGCGTCAAATATTTCGTCTATGTCAGCTATATTAACACTAACCTGAGCGCCAGAGAATTCAGATAAAACAACATCTGATTGTCTGCCATATCTATCTGATAGTACTACACCAACTTGGTACGTTCTATTTTGTTTAACAGTGTGTTGAGGATAAGACAAAGAAGGAAGACTTGTTAATCTATCAACCTGTGGGTAATCTGAAGCAGGTTTTGTATATGAACCTGGTTTGTATTTCTCAGATATTCTAACATTGTAACCTATATCTTTTGGAGGGGTATGCTTATCTAGTATATTACCATATATTATTCTATTACCTGATATTGACTGACTTTTTGCTCTTACAGGAACTTTATCGAAAACTCTTATAGTTTCACTTTCTGGAAGAACCTTAAATGGCTTATTAGATTGATAATCAAAATCGTAAATATTAGTATCATTTTCAGTAAAAGAATCATCATCAATAGGTATACTTTCGATAACATATATGGCTAAACCTCCATCGTGGTAAAGTATATCTACTTCACTAACCTTCAATTTGTCTTTTAACTCGTTACACTTATATTCAAGAGGTATTTGAATATTAACATTATTAACTGAGTTTTCAAATGATTGTATAACGGTTGAACTAGCTATGCCAACGGTTTGATCAGTATCTTCATATATTATTTCCTCTTGATCATCATCTTTTCCAGGTATAGCCAAAGTTCCTTCTGTTACTATATATCCATTCTGTTTAGGAATAAAAGCTGGTTGTGTGAAAGGAGATATCAAAGAATATTCACCATCATCAAATTTAAATCTATAAGCAAATCTAACGAATTTGTCACTTAACAACTCTTGATCACCAGGCCAGTTACCTGAAAAATTTGGGTTTTGGTATCCTACATATAGAGAATCACCAACAGATATAGTTGTGCCTTCGTCTAAACCTATATCTCTGTTAACCAAAAGACCCATGCTTGTTATCTTGCCATCCGTTTGGCTTCTACTAACTATAATAGAACTTATGGTCACTGGTTTTTCTAAGCCAGCGCCAGTTATCTGCATCCCAGGCAACACTTCTTCAGATGACCAATCTGTAACGTTTATCCTAAAAAAAGCTTGCCCTGAAAATTTTACTCTAGCATGTGGTTTTAAGTATCTATCGTATTGATTTTGACTAGTTGGAAATCCAAGTTTTATAGACTTTAAATCACCATTATAATCTTCAGGGTCTCTGTCGTCGAAAGGTCCTTTAGCTACTTTAGGGTTTTCAGCATTTGGATCTGAATTAACCCTTATATAGTACTTGGTCAATACACCTGGTATTATTTCGTCTACAAACTTTTCGATTATAAACGTTCTAAATCTTGGTCTAGAAAAAGAAACGTCTTCATCACCCACCGTATCTCCTTCTCTTTCAAAACCTAAAACTTCCATACCTATCTTTAGCTTAGGCCAAAGATTTAAATCATTTATATAGTAATAAGTAGAATAATCAGTATAACCCTGTAAGCTTCCTGGCCAAGCGTCATCCCACCACTCTATTTTTTTATCATTATAAGTATTTACTATCTCTATTTCGTCTTTTAAAACAGGAGTTGTATAAGGGTAGTATTTCGCCACGGATAAGTGGTCTTCATTATAGTAGTAATTAGGATCTTCAATAGCTGTTTTCCAGTTTATTTTTCTAGGTTGATTTCTATCATCCGTGAAGTATAACAAATCTTCTAGTATATCAACTCCTAAAACTTTATGTGTTTTAGAAAAATTAAGAAACCTTCCACTAACAAGCTTTTTAGGTGAACTTCCTATTTTTAAATATACTATAAAACAATTAGCACCATAAGGGGCTGGGTTACTTAAGTTATCTTCAGATTCATCCGTGTAATCTGTTAAGAAAAATATAGAAGAGTTTTCTATTTCACTTTTAACGTAGCCTATTATAGAAATATTGTTAGCGGCCTCCTCGCTTAATAAGTCATTTTTTAATAAATTACCTAATATATTTTCTAAAGCCCCAACGTCATCACCTTCAGATCTACTAACATTAACGTTTAAGGCATCTCTATACTCGCCAGCTGATAATAATCTATCGTCTAAGTCCTTGTTCATTTTTGATTGAACAAAGTTATTTTTCATTTGTGGAGCCATATTTAATTTTTAATTTGCTTGGACTTTCCTCTAAATACTTGAACTATCTCGTTTAACTTAATATTTTGCAACCTTATCTTAGCGTTTCTTAACTGAGCTGATCTATCTCTTTTAAATCTTTGAACGAGATACTCAGGAACGTTGGCCCTAGTTGACAGTATAGAATACGCTATATGCATGTACATAGCTTGTTCTGCCATTTTAGGAATTTTCACATCATTATCATTAGATAACCCGTCTGATACATACTCTATTATCACAGTCTTACCAGCTATGTTACTAGAAAAACTAAATTTACCTTTTCTATTATTTATGTTAAACCACCCATTCTTCTGAGCATACTGAGGTTCTAGTCCATACCTTTGACCATAGTTCATTTTCCACCAATCGTAATCATAGACATAAGTATTATTGTCGACTTGATCTCCAGATATATTTTTAGTATTACTTTTTTTCCACCTTTGCTCAGTTTGTGACTGTGCTGCTGATAAGTTGCTTTCTAAATTGTCTTGAGTAGGTACACCTAAATCATCTTGTAACGGTAGTTCATTAGGTGATGTAGTTAAATTATTAGTCGGGTATATAGTTCTTTGAATACCTGATCCATCAACCCAAGAGCATCTAACATAATTAACGTAGTCTTGTGGTATTACTATAGACAGACTAGGTGGGACTGTTAGCTCTTGTGATTTAACGCTTTTTAAAGTGTCGTAAGAAAATTCTTGCAATCCTCTTTTAGCGTGCCAAATAACATCAGATCTTTTGACTCTACTTATTAATTTACCATTTCCTACATAAGCAAATATAAAATTGTTAACAATGTCAACTAAGGATACGTATTCGTAATTACCGTAGTTAGATTCAATAGCTGGCTGGTTTAATTCTACTAATACTATATCACCAACAAACGCTTCGAAAGTTGGCTCGCCATTGTCGTTTCTAAACACAACGGTGTTAGGATAAACCAAAGATAACTTTTCAGGTTCTATATTTATAACTTGATCACCTCTATATACTGTTACGGAAAAGTTTATATTAGAAACTCCAAATATTGTATCTAAAAGCTTAGTGTTAAAAGTACATTCAAATTTAAGAAATTGTGGTGTTGTATCTGTTACTATAAATTTCTGTTGACCAGAGTAATACTGAGCGTTAGTTTCTTTTAATAATCCCATTTTTTATGCTTTTTTATTTGCTTCATTAGCTTGTAATTCTCCAGCAGCTGCTTGAATTATTGAAGGGTCTTTAACTATAACACCAGAGTATTTTAAAATTTCAAGTATCACCTCAGATTGTAAAGTGCCGTTTAGTTCAAAGTTTTGAGAAGGATTCCCTACTAAAGGTATACTAAAACCTGGACTACCGTCCCAAATGTATTGTCCTAATTCACCTACGCCATAACCCCACACAACATCTTTAGGTTTTCTTACGTAGTTAAACATTACATCACTATTTTCTGGAGAATTCTTTGGAGATCTAGGATATACTGTTAATTCGTTTTTTTGGTAAGTAGCTATAGGAAAATATATCGATGGCTGTAGTATAGGCGATAGAGTTTGTTGTTTAAATTCTCTTTTGTCTATTATATCTATTTCAGGACTAGAATTTATAGCTGTAAAGTACACTGAGCCTAACCTATATACACTAGGTTTAGCAGGTGTAGATCC